>Ga0315913_1006037_pt1 | contig 14691 bp, 10 predicted proteins | sample MpolsnodulesMG_FD_207736 | JGI IMG/M metagenome (GOLD analysis project Ga0315913, IMG submission 207736) | Medicago polymorpha root nodule microbial communities from Los Angeles, California, United States - small nodules | ecosystem: Host-associated > Plants > Roots > Nodule | place: USA... | reverse complement strand
TTGGTCCCTGCAATTTTTTTTGTTTTTTTAAATAGTCCCTCCAGGGACTATTTTCACAAACAAAATTTTTTGTAGGGACCTGTTTAAAAAAACAAAATATTTTGCAGAGACCAAAAACTACAAAATGGGTTCAGTCATCATGTGACACGTATGCAAATCATCACAAAAATGGGGTCAGGGACTATTTTAAAAAACAAAAAATTTTGCAGGGACCAAAAACAAATTTATTTTTTTACAAGGACCAAAACTTAAACGAAGCATATTTGCAAGGACGAGTGCAATATTTAAGCCCTTGAAAAATGGGTGCTGATGTGTCTTCCACGGGTGTTATTGGCCTCTGCTTACCGATGTTAAGATTTCAAGGTGTTTTTTGAAATTTGTAAAAAATCCTGAAATGTTTTATACAAGACTTCCAGAAATATAAATACGAGTATTTCAAAAATTTATTCAAATCGAGAAATATTTTATAGACCTCTCCGAGGAAAAAATATACACATCAAAAATGTTTTAAGTGGTTTTAGTGGAAATAAATATCTTAATGTTATGTGAGAGTGAATTCTTAATAGATTAGAAAATGTTGAAAGTGAGGGTGAAAAATCAATGTATAGAAAGTTAAATTGAAAAAGGGTAAAATTGAATTATTTTTTTTGTGTGTGATTTGTACAGGTGAAAGTACATATGTAGGGGTATATCGCAAAATTTTCACTATACAACTTACTTTTTTTTGGACTTCGGTTAACCTAAGCCCATACAGTAGGCCCATATAACCTAAGTTGTTTCTGTAACCCTAAATAAATACATTGCTGCCGCACCACATCTTTCTTCATTATTCTCTCTTCCATTGTTCTCTTATTTCTCTACATCATTTATCATATCGATCCTTCACACCTCCATTGTTTTCTTCTCTCTTTCATCCTATTTATTGTCAATCCTCCCTCTACTTCTTCTATTTGTATCATACACCTATTTATTCTCTTTTTTTTTTAAACTACAAGGTTGCCGCAGCCAACTTTGCCCAAATTGACACCGCGCCGTACCGGCCGCTTTCCCCTTTCATACCACACCGACGCAACTGGGCATGATGTAGGCGTTTCAGCCGCGCCATCCGCTTTTTATAATAGAGGTTGATAAATCCATCTTGATCTAATTTTTATAGCAAGTTTCACAGGATTCAATTTTATAGATTTACTATTTGCCTAAATTTTAGATCTTCTAACAATCAAAGTAATCTAATTTAATTTTTGCGACTCTTTGATGGATTTTTTTTATGGTTTTGAAGAGTTTTACTTCACAATGGATGAGAACGATAATTCACAATGATCTGATATTCGAGGTAAATAATTTTCTATCTCTTAATATATAATATTTAATCTTGTTTTGTAAATTCGTTTGATCTTTTTTAATTTTTATACTCGCAAACAATCAACATTAACACCAACACATATTGATTGTACGATTTTTCCCAAGCAAACAATGCTCTATTAGATCACAATTCCTCAAATTCAATCAACAATGAACCCTAAATAACAACCAACATCCACACACCATTTCTTCAGAAAAATAATTCAAACTAAATATTTTTTTCTTTTCTTTTTGTCATAGTATATAATCTTTTCACACAAATTCTATCAGAAAAATAATTCAAACTAACAAATTGACAAAATCATCAAAACTAACACAAAAAAAAAAAACAAAAATCATTATTCTGTTAGTAATTGAGGTAACACCTAAGTGAATGAAGAAAAAAAATCAATTATTTGAATCAAAATGAATTGAAGAGAAAATAAATAAATAAATAATATTTTAATTATTCTATTAATATATAATTGAAGCAACACCTAAACAATTCATAGATTTAGCAAATAAAATAAAACTATTAATCAAATCAAATTGAAATTGAATTGAATTCAATTAAGGGTTTGAGTTGAACTACCTTGAAGCAAATCAACAACAAGAGATTCTCAAAGGTTCTTCTACTATAATTTTTTTGATTGAATCCAAGATTCAAAGAAAAGAAAATAACCAATTTTTTTTTGGTTGTGATTTATATAAAAACTATTATGAGAATAATTATTATATAATTGAATGTAAATTATATAATAATATTTTGGTCAAAAAATGATAAATATAATAGATTTTTATTTTTCTTTTGTCAAAAGAAATTTATTGTTATTTATGGTGGTTTTAACAAAATAATATTACTTCCCTAAAAAATAATATCGCTTTTTGGTCAAATAAAATTATATTATGATGATAAATAACAATAAGTTTCAGCGGCAATTTATTGAAAGTAGGTAGTGTTTCTCCATCATCATCATCATCAAGAATGGGTTCCTCTATAGGTCTGGGAGAATGAGAGTGACTTTGATTTTCACAACATATGTGACAATGTCGTTGTTCTCTTCCTTCGCCATTGAAATTTCAAATGCAGGGAAGAGTTTTTGTTAGTGATTTGATTAATTGTATAGAAGATGAAAATGACGAGGTGAATGAATCCTAGCAAGCTATTGTGCGTGCATGCATTGCATTTGAGTTCCTAAGACACTTAATTTGGGGACAATTGTTTGTACTAAATTAATTTTTCTTGTTTTTTTATGAAGAAAAAAAAAACTATATTCATTCAAATTGCAAATTGCAATTGATAGAGTACATCATTCAACATTGCTTAGAACCTAAAATAAATCTGATAACACACTCACAACACTCAAATTAATAGCATACAAATGCCTACAAATAATACAATAAAATTAAAGATGGACGAAATATTCATGGCTCCGAATATGCAATGTTGATGTTCAGATCATTGATTGAATAATTGATCTTCAGTAGGAATCAAATGTACACAGGAACAAGATGGAATATCAAACAACGACATACAAGCATCAAACAATACAGCGCCGCACTCAGACGACGAAATCACAAAGAAAAAACCTAGATCTATATGAAATTCACTTTTTTAGATTGAAATAGAGAGAAAAATACAAAGAGATGTGATTTCGGGTCAAAATTGATTGAAAACCACCCCCTCAATAAAAAAATGGAAGAAAAAAACTATTGAAAAAATTAGGGGCAATTTGTTGGACAATAAAAAAAATGGACGACAAAACATACTAAAAAAATTAAGGTTAACTTGTTGGAGAGGGAGAAGTTAGAGAGAAAGAGAACTCTGATTTTGTTAGTAGCCCTTAAATAGTTTATTTTTCTTAAAAATAATAATTGATGTTTTCATTAAAAATTATTGAATAGAGATTCTTAAGAAAGACTCAGTAAACTTTTTAGGAATCTCTATTCTCTATTCAATAATTTTTAATGGAAACATCAATTAATATTTTTAAGAAAAATAAACTATTTAATGGGTACTAACAAAATCATAGTTCTCTTTCTCTCTAACTTGTCCCTCTCCAACAAGTTGACCTTAATTTTTCAGTATGTTTTTTCTTCCATTTTTTTATTGTCCAACAAGTTGCCCTAATTTTTTCAATAGTTTTTTTCTTCCATTTTTTTATTGAGGGGGTGGTTTTCAATCAATTTTGACCCGAAATCACATCTCTTTGTATTTTTTTCTCTATTTCAATCTAAAAAAGTGAATTTCATATAGATCTAGGTTTTTTCTTTGTAATTCATCGTCTGAGTGCGGCGTTGTATTGTTCGGTGCTTGTACGTCGTTGTTTGATATTCCATCCTGTTCCCGTGTTCATTTGATTCCTACTGAAGATCAATTATTTAATCAATGATTTGAACGTCAACGTTGCAGATCCGAAACCATGAATATTTCGGTCATCTTTAGTTTTATTGTATTATTTGTAGGCATTTTGTATGCTATTAACTTGGATGTCATGAGTTTGTTATCAAATTTATTTTAGGTTCTAAGCAGTATTGAATGATGTACTCTGTTAATATACAATTTGAATGAATATAGTTTTGTTTTTTTCTTCTTCTTAAAAAAACAAGAAAAATTAATTTAGTACAAACAATTGTCCCCAAATTAAGTGTCTGAGAAACTCAAATGCAGTGCATGCACAAATAGCTTGCTAGGATTCGTTCACCTCGCCATTTTCATCTTCTATACAATTAATCAAGTCACTAACAAAAAACTCTTCCCTGCATTAGAAATTTCAATGGCAGAGGAAGAGAACAACGACATTGTCACATATATTGTGAAAATCAAAGTCACACTCAGTGTCCCAGACTCAGAGGAACCCATTACCAATGATGATGATCGAGAAACACTACCTACTTTCAATATATTGTCGCTGAAACTTATTGATATTTATCGTCATAATGTTATTTATCATCATAATATAAATTTATTTGAACAAAAAACAATATTGTTTTTTAGGGTAGTAATATTATTTTGTTAAAACCACCATAAATAACAATAAATTTCTTTTGACAAAAGAAAAATAAAAAAAACTATTATATTCATCATTTGTTGCCCAAAATATTATTATATTATTTACATTCAATTATATAATAATTATTCTCATCGTAGTTTTTGTATAAATCTCACCCAAAAAAAGATCAGTGTATTTTCTTTTCTTTGAATCTTAGATTCAATCAAATTTCTTTATAGTAGAAGAACCTTCGAGAATCTCTTCTTGTTGATTTTGCTTCAAGGTAATTCAACTCAAACCCTTGATTGAGTTGAATTCAATTTCAATTTGATTTGATTAATAGTTTTATTTTATTTGTCAAATCTATGAATTATTTAGGTGTTGCTTCTATTTTTAGTGGAATAATGAAAATTTTTATTTTTTTTATTTTTCTCTTCAATTCGATTTGATTCAAATAATTGATTCATTTTTTTTCTTAATTCACTTAGGTGTTACTTCAATTATTAACGGAATATTGATTTTTGATTTTCTTTTAGTGTTTGTGATCAATTTCTTAGTTTGAATGATTTTGCTAATAGAATTTGTGTGAAATGATTTTGCTAATAGAATTTGTGTGAAAAGATTTTCTGTTTTTTTGAAGTTCGTAATTTTGTTTGAGCACTTTTCACTTATGTCTGTGTTTTTTATTTTAAACTTTTTTAATTGATTCATTTTTCTTCTTCTAAATCTATGAATTTATTTGTGTGCTGCTTCAATTTTTTTTTTTTAACAAACAAAAATTGATTATATTAACACTGCTATAGCAGTCATCTCAGCACAAGGTGTATCAAAAAGGCTACTAGAAAAGATACAAGCGGTTAACAAATGCCTAAACAAGTCAATGGACTCGACCACCACAAATGATCACCAAACAAAAAAACAACCTTTTTGGCTTTTATCCACCACAATGAATGATATTTTACTTTATCTAATAATTGAGCTATGGAATTTTCTTTTTGCTTCAATCATTAACACAATAATAAAAAAAAATTATTTTATCATTTTTTTTTGGTAATTTTAATTTTACTGTTCATGATTTTATTAATGGATTTTGTTGATTAAATCAAATGTATTTGAAATAATTTTGATGATGGATCTTTATTTATGATGCTACAAATGCTTCAAGGACATTATTTAATTAAGGAATATACAAAAGGAAATTTTGTCTTGAAAATAAAGTCAAACACATGTCAAAGTCATAACTACAAAATTTAAAATGTAAAAATTATCACTTTTGAATTCTTAAACAATGCCGTAAAGACACTTACTACCAAATTTTGGTTTAGTTGTTCCTTCTCGTTTTAACATTTTTTGTCTATTTTATTTACAAATTTAAGTATAGGTTATGCTACTATTATGACACTCTTTGTAATGTTCTTTCTACTAATGAATTTAAGGTCATTCCTTCCAACTTTATTGAATAATAATATTTTTTCAGCATGTATCGTCCAATCACCTAGTTGATTATGATAGTGTTAGAAACGACTATAAAGTGATTCAATTCACACTTGGAATACCGTATGACGTTAAAGCCCCGCCTATTTCTTCTAGGAGATAAATAGCATAAGTAGTAACTATTTGAGGAAATTTCATTGATATTCCTCAACCTTTTAGGAACATTGAACAAATGTAAATGGATAGAGTCTCTCATTGATTTGGTTTTGGAATAAGTATGTACACCAACATACTTAGTGTTATTTGACTTCAGAACTGAATCTTTCATTACAACACTCATACTTCTCTTACATAGATGATAGCTTTATGGTCCGGAGACACTTGGTGATATTGAATGGGTATATTGCTTTCATCCTCATGAAATAAACTCTTCATTATTGGGTCCTTACCTTATCTTAAATATCCTATCAAAGTGGGGAAGAATTAAGGGCAATATACGTATTGTTAAGAATAAAAGAAGACGGAGAACTAGCTTGACTTAACTTAAATACCATTGATGAGATTGGTGTTGCAATCGAGAGATGTGACACATTTCATAACGAAAGTATTCTTTCAATTGGATGAACAAATTGTTAATTTTTTTCATTGGTTTCTCCAAAGAGATATATGATCATGGCTATTAGGATTCTACTTGTACAAAAATTGACCTGTCGAATGCTCATGTTACAATTATGAGTAAGGATATGTTGAATTAAGAACATGTATGAAACATGTATTTTGATTTATCAGTTTATTTTTGACGATTACTCTCAATTCACATGTTATTGTTTTTGGAATTAGAAAAAGTATCTTAAAAGGAAAAATCACCACCATAACGTTAATTCATAGGGGTTTTAACAAATATTTTTAATAATTATAATTTATGCATAATTTCTATGCATTTTGATACACTATTTCACAACAAAATAATTTTTTATTTATTTTAAGAACCACAAAAATTTGATTAATATTCTTCTTTTTATTCATAAATTTCTATTTAAATAAAAAATTTGACTGATGCTAAAAGAATTGTTTTATTTGGTTTTTAAGGGGAAAAAAATTTTAGGACCGTCCAATCAAACAAAAAGTCGACCCGAACCTTAGAAAACTTTGTTATATAATTAATAAGATATCACCATAATGTCAAAATATAATTATTTTTTGGTTGATAGACAAAATGATAAGAGTCGATGAAAAATCACACACACAAGAGAAAGACTCGGGGTTCGAAAGTTTTGCCTAACAATTTCAGCATTTTTATCAGTTGAGCTAAGACTTATAGATGTCAATATATAATTACACGCCTGCCATCTCTTTTGTTAAAATATAGACTCCTTGTCCCTCTTATGCAAAATATATTATAAAAAAAGTTCACTCCCCTCCTATAAGAGAAACTTGAATTATATTTCATCGTTTGTGTTATAAACTACATGTTCCTCCCTTGATAATTCTTATTTTATTTCTAATAATCTAGCGAAAATCCAACACAATCTGAAGAAAAATAGTATTGCATGTTTATTTTAATACAATCAAAATAAAAACGCATATTTTTCTCTATTTTTGATTCACAATTTCATTAATATCTAGTTTTAAACTATCCCTTAAAAAAAAAATCTAGTTTTAAACCATATTATAAAATATAAAAAAAAAATACAAAATAAAATTAAAATATGTGACAAAATAATTAAAGCCGGTAAATATGGCTATTTAAAAGTGAATTTTATATTCTAAATTATAAAGTTAGTAGATGTATAATCCCAAACGACTTTATGTATTGTCGACTGATCCTACAAACCAACATAATTCTTTTCAGCGTACTTTGTCCACTCACTCACACGCTTTCTGAGAAACTTCTCAGGCCACCCATCCTAAAATTGCTCTAAGTCAAGCACACTTAACTATGAAGTTCTTATGTAATGAGCTACCGAAAAGAAGATGCAACTTGTTGCTATAGGTAGTACCAAACAATTCTTATAAGTCTTTCTTCAACCATGTAGTCACATACCTGCACGGCCTCAAGATCTCTCTAATTCCGATGTGATTCGGTTCGTCTAAAAGATGTCGGAAGCCGCTCATTATCATGCCTTGTGCACCGGCAACCACTCTCCGCCCTCTCTACTCTAGTATCACTTTTGTTAATCCACAAACAATGATGAACACCTCCAATAATAACACATGAGCACACAACCTTACGGGCATAAAATTGCACTTCCCTCAAGGATTTACCCGTATACCTACACAAATCCTCCAAAATATAACAAGTTAACTTGGATCTTTAACCGGCCATTTTGTAAAAGCTCAACCTTAAACGATTTTTAATTGAATCTATTCTTATAAACTAACGATTTTTATTATATTCATCGATAGAAACAGTGATTATCATATATATGGAAGCCATATACACCATCCGATCAATATTATAAACAAATATTCATTTTTTAGGTTTATTTAATAAATGATGTATGTGGTTATATAGACTATATAAATTATTTATTGAATGAACCTAACAAATAAACTTTTGCTTATATTAGTGACAAAAGAGTGTATATCATTGAGATGTGTTTTTGTAGATATCCCTGCTGTATAAAAATCACATTTTCACTAAATAGTCCTCAATATTGTTGCCTTTAAGTGAGTATACAACCTCTATTATTAAAATTGTATCATAATGTCCCCCATTATTCTATGTGTTACATAATGTGTCAACTCACCAACATTAACAATGCGTGAGATAATGTGTCGACTTAACAATGATTTTTTTCTTCATCAATAAGATTGACTTAGGAATATGTTAATAATGTTACCCTATGACCCACTTGAGAAAGTCGAGTGGTATTGACTTGGGATTTGAGAGTGTGCCTCTCCTTAACATTTCAAGTTCGATTCTCTTGGTGTCAATTTGGGTGAGATAATTTAGCTTCTTAAGGAAAGGTTGGAATACTTTTCTCTTCCCCCTTATGCAATACAAATGTGGATCCCCTATGCAATACTAATGAGAATTTGTAGAAGTAACAAATAATAGAGTTAGCTAATGGTGGTTTCTTAGTTTTTCAAAGAGACAATTTGTTTTTTAATTGGAAGAGACAAAGATACCAATTTGATTAATGTTGCGCAATGACAAATTTGAAATATGATAAAATAAGGGACTAACTTGAAACATGGGACAAAAGTCAGACAAAGTTTGTTATAGACTCTCCTTCGATTTCACAAAACAATAACGTTCAATAAGGGGAGGTACACCCCTCCTTGCAAGATCAAGAACAGCCAACTGATTGAGAATTTGATTAGAGTTTAGTTTATAACTTCAACAAATTGGATCAATTTCACAATTCTGATCAGATATTTCATTACTAGCTTAATCCTTCATAGCCCTATTCTCTACAAACGCCAACAAAATTAGGGTTTATAGCAATTAGCAGCCAACAGTAGAAATCATTTTACGCACAAAATTAGGGTTTCTAGCAATTGGCATCCAACTGATTTAAAGTATTTACGCATAAAAAACGATTAAGTTGAACAATGGAAAATAAAATAGAAGATAAAAACACTTTCATGATCAATTCAAAACATCACAACCACAATTCACACCAGAAAAACAAAACCTATGTTTAAATTCAATAACGATTTAATTTCTAAGGTAAACATTAAAGCTCACGATTCTATTTCATTCCTCAGGTTCGACTTCATTGCCATTAAAAGCCCAACTATTCCTTTGACGAACTTCAGCCTCTTCCTCGGGCGTAAAATCATTATCAACACCAAAATAGTTTCTCACATACCCAACGCTCTTGTTCTTAATCCGATCCGCAACAACCCCAGTCAAAAGCTCAAAAAGACTCTCCATATTCAAGTAATGCACTGCAAGAAGAAACTCCTTCAACTCATCGTTATTCAGTTCCTCGACGGAGAATTCTTTCTCCTTGCCATCGTCTGAGAGAGTTTGGTATTCAATGATCTTGTTGATGTGGCTGGAGGAAACGTTGAGGAGAGGAATGATGGAGACGTCGGCGTCGCCTTCACCGATGATGGCTTGAACAGTTTTCATGTTCTTGGTGAGAGTTGGTGAGGCTTCAAAAACCACGCCGTCTGAGGTTTTGAGAGAGATCGTGTTTGATGACTCCATCTCCATCGTAATGTTAGGTTAGGGTTTGGACTTTTGGAGGAAAGGGAAAAGTTATCTGTGGCAAATAATTGTATTCTATTGCTCATTTTATAGACGATTTTTTTTTTTTAATGATCTTTTTTTCCTAATAATTAAATATTTTCTTGAAAATTTCTTTATCTTTTTCTTCGTGGACTAACTTTTCACAATGTAATCTATAACAAATTTTGATCAGTCTAATCATACTCTTAAACAATTTTTTTTTATATTGCTGTAGTTAAAAAAGATAAGAAATTTTGTTACATTTGTTATATTATTGTTCTAATTGAAAAAGATAAAAATTAAATATGGTTTGTTGAGTTTGTTACAATTGAAAGTCATAAATATCTATATTTTTAATTTTTAATTTATATAAAATATCGTTTGTAATTTATACACAAAATTTCTATAAAATATTGTTGATAATCTTCATGTGTTAGTACAATAAAAAGAGCAAAAAGATGGGCACGTGAGTATCTGTCTTTCCGCTAGTTATAAATAAATTTTTTATGAAATTTAGATTTTGATTAAAATTATATGTATAGATGTTTGTGACTTTTTTTTTTTGAACAAGCCAAAATGAGATATATTAACAAAAGTTTTGTACCCCTAGCACAAGAAGTGCCAAAAGAAACAAAACAAAGTTACAACAAAGTTCCGATCAAAACAGAAAAGGAAAACAAAAAGAGCAAATCAGCCAATCCCCAAATAAACAAAGGGACGCTGCCACCACATATGAATGTAAACACTTTTCAGAAGTTTTCTCTAAGAAATGAAATCCATAACCAAAGTGTATTAAAAACGATGAGTTGTATATAGCTACTTTGCTTGAAAACTAATTGAAATGAAAATGTATCAACATGGCCTGATATATTTGTACATTTTGGTATGTACTATATTATGAATACAGATCGATTGCAGTGACAAAATGTTGTGGCTACATCAATCGGTAAATGTTGATGGTTATATTAAGACAGGGCCTTTCAATACAAGTATACAACTTGAAATTATAACCGTCCGATCATCAACACACGGCCGAGATTACAGTCCTTAGGAAATGCGGACCGCATATCATGACATTGAAGGTTAATTTTTTATGGGTTGACGTTTGCATCTTATTTTGGTTTTAGCATTTTTTGTTACTTTGATCTAGATCATTAATCTTATTCTACATATTCTTTGACAGGACCTCTCATTTCCAAAAGAACTTTGAGTCAAACACATTGTTGTTGGATGGAAAAAACAAAAGATAAGAGACTCGAGTGTTACAAATAAATAAGATAAATGACTCTTGAAGTAATTTTACCAAAAAAATGTTTTTTGTCGGCTGTAGGAAGGGATTTGTGAGGATATCTTGAAGGGTTGGCAAATTCTGAAAATATGTTGAAGTATTTAGACTGTAGAGCAACATCCATTTGGTCAAGAACTGAAAAAAGTGAATCTAGTGATTAATGTTTCATTTTTGCATGGTTAAACTGCTATATGGAAAATGCTTAATCAAGCGAAAAACACTGTCCCGAGAAGATCACGAGGCTTAACAATGCATTAAATCATAAAAATTTCTGCATGCAACTTCAATATAATCACTGTTGAAGCTGTTAGTGCTGTAAAACTACATAAGATCAACAAAGTGTTGCTAACCAAAAATAAGAGACCTCAAAGCCATCCTATAAGTCAAGTTTCCGAAGAAAACATCATATCTAGTGACCCTAGCTAGTTCATGTCGTGGTGTTACATGTGCGTCGGAGCTAGGCTTTTTGTCGGTGGATGACATTAGCCTTTCTAGTCCACAACAAATTCTTGCAGCACCACTTTGTAGAGAATTTTGGAAAGGAGGAAACTATGATAACCGGCTTGGTTCAAAACTCAGCTCACAATGTAATCCAATATTAAGTTTCTTTATCCAGGTTACTACCCTAGCCTAAATTTTTGTCTTTTTTGTCTTAATGCCAATTTCTTTTATATAGATTGAATTGAAATATATAAACTACAAAATTCTGCATGAATCTATTTTTTAAGGAAGGGGATTAATTTCGGTGTAGACTTTGATCTTATTCAAATATTTTATTATTTAATAGATGTTGCATATGTTGGTGTTAAATCTTAGTATCTATCACCTTCATTGCCATTTCTTAACTGTCATTTAATATTTTGCATTTCATTTTCTTATAATTTGGGATTTCATTGTTGACTGTTTTTCATAAGGTAGTTCCATAATGGGGCTACTTTTGTAAAAGTCGATAACATTTTAAATCCGAAGGATGGAAGGCCAGCATTGTTGATTCAAGGTATATTGCTTATGCTACTCGTCCATTATAAAAGATCATAGGTTGTTATTTTAAATTTTTAATTATATTCTGTATCTTTTGGAACGTACTACTTTCTAAGTACTTGCTTCTAAATAAGTACATACATAAATATGTTTTAGTTGATTTAATTTCATGTGGTTAACATTACAAGTTTACAACCTAGTTGGTTCTTTCAGTCACTCTCTTTCTATTGTTATCTTCACCTACTTACATGAAGGTTCAACATTATGTAAAATAAGACCAAAAACAGAAAATTTGCTATCTTTTCTCTTTCTTGTTCCCAGGTTGCATTTTTCTTACTAGAAAACTGTTTGTTTGTGTTGATCAGGACAAGTACTAAAAGCATTGGACTTCTGTCTTATACATTCTTGATGCGAGCACAGCTTGACAGAATTTGAGAAATGCTTGTTATAGCGACAAGTTGCATTGCGAAATACTCACTTTAGTAATTAATGTGGCAGATTTACAAGTAAAAGTAATTACTTTACTCCACACAAGCTTCCCATGTATTGTTAGTGGGTGCTTTTTAAGTTCTTTTCAGAAGCAGAAATTGTGAAACAAATCAGTTTCAAAAAATTTCCCATCATTAATTTTAATTAGATCATTATTTCAGAACATATTGAATGATTGTATACTTTGAGTTTTCAGCTTCATTATTATAATGTTGCCATCTAAGTAGACTAAGCATATATATCACTCCAAAGATTATGATTGATTCTTTTTTAATAGTCTTCTCTCTTTGGCAGTTTGATGTGTACACATATTTAACCATGCAAAAATGAAACATTATGATAGATTGGATATGAAAATTTGGTAATATTCAAATAATTGATATGATAATGCAAATTCTGATGAAATGCTCTCTCACTCTCTGCAAATTTTATGATAGATTGGATACTACTTATGATTTTCAATTTTTAGGGGTATAATAAACCTTGTTTTTGATACATACAAAGAATATTTGCATGTATTAAAGAAAATAAACCTTGTTTATTAGTCAGGTAGCATATTTGCATACATACAAAGAAAATAAACCAACTCTTGTTTACAAAAACATCTCAATTGAGAAAATGCAAATTGTCATTGATCAACGGTTGAAGAAAAAAGCTTCACTTATAGACGAATGTTATTTGACGTTAAAGACTTGCACACAATTTTTTGTGTATTTCAAATTCTGCCTTTTATTCTGGTATGCTTTGATTCTATTACATAATTTTGAATATAAAACAAGAAATAAAAGCACAAAACTAAGAATGGATGCATATATATTTCATGTAAAATGTAATGGAAAATAAACAAAGATTGGTTGCTCAGTAGACTATCAAGCGAGGTGAGGGCCCAATAATGAAGAGTTTAGTCCATGATTCTTTTACACCGAGTTCACCCAAAACTGAAATGTGAAATGTAGATATCTTTGTATCATTTAAGATGAAAGCAATAGACTCATTCAATATCACCAACTCTCCTACTGACCATACCAAATAACTATCAAATAAACCAACTAAGTCAGAGGGTATGGGTGTTGTAATGCAAGACTCGCTACAGAAGTCAAATGACACCAAATGGTGGATCTGATTTAATATCATCCAACCAATGTGACACTCCATTTATGTAAACTTTATTTTTATTCTTTAAATAAGATGGAGGCATATCAATATTAATTTTCCTCCAAGAGTTACTTCTTATGTTATATATCTCCCAGAATGAAACACAAGAGGCAGGAAGATGATGAACATACCCCCGATAAAGCTCTGGGATAGAACTAGACTGGGAGGAATGACCTTGAATTCGTTGGTAGTTGGGTTCCACAATATAAGTTTCACATTGCGATGGTAGAAAGTACGGAGACAGAGAGTGCCATTAATACTTGAACCCAAAATTTCAAAACCAGATTCATCCTTATTTGAGTCATCATCATCCTCCTCTTGAAATAGTAGTTCGTTTTCTTCATCCTCTGGAAAGAGAATACAAACCACACTCTTGATCTCTTGTTATATGTAAGAGGAGAGATGTATCATCACCGTAATTAATAAGAATAACCCTTTGACAAGAAATTGTTCCGGTACATAGTCATGAAATAACGGTTGTCAAACGGGAGGGACCATGATTTACGTACGCATTCAAATCGCTTTAAAGATTTAATAGGCAGTTTCGACATAATAGATAAGGCAATATCATCTGGTATATAATTGCTAACCTGAACATTTTCTGGTGTCATCGGTGAAATCTTCATCTCCAGCGCGAAAGAAAACACGGGTTATCCTTAGTTTAGTGTGAGAGCTGCGCTGCTAGGGCTTCTGGAGAAGTGCTCTTGTGGGCTTTTATTTTTTATTTGGCTTAATTGCAGTTTTAGCCCCTTAACTTTTCCAAAGTTGCGATTTTGGCCCCCTAAGAAAAAAAACTTCAAAATAGCCCCCTAAGTTTTGCAACTGTA
>Ga0315913_1006030_pt1 | contig 14700 bp, 6 predicted proteins | sample MpolsnodulesMG_FD_207736 | JGI IMG/M metagenome (GOLD analysis project Ga0315913, IMG submission 207736) | Medicago polymorpha root nodule microbial communities from Los Angeles, California, United States - small nodules | ecosystem: Host-associated > Plants > Roots > Nodule | place: USA... | reverse complement strand
TATATCAAGTATAAAGTACACTACATGACCAAGATTTCTTTTTTGAACATCAAGTGCTGAATGCTGATAGTGTGTTACATCAGTGGAAGGATTTGAACATCCACCTTTATTGAACATCCACCTTATAACCCAAAACTCCATGACCAAGATGTTGTCTCAAGATAGTGTTTAGGTGCTTCATTGTGTGAAAGTGATGCTAAAATTGCAATGTGTTTTTCTCTCATTTCCAATTAAAATATGTATACTTACGTAAATGCAAGAAATTTGCTTTCGTAATTGTCCCAATTGTCTTCATGCCATGTTATTTCATTCTGCAAAAATTAGCTGTTCCATTAGCACATTTGGCAGTGTTTTTCCTTTTCTGATGGAAAAATGGCATCACATTCGTAGAATTAGTTTATCAAAGTGTGAAGCAATCACCTCGCTGAGAAAATTTTCATGACTCAATGTTTTATGTGCATGCCGGTACTTTATCGCATTGGAGAAAAACCTAAAGTGATCGCCCTTCCTTGCATCCAACTATTGAACAAAAAGATTAGGCTGTCCAGAAATAATCCCCAATAAGCTACCAAGAGGGATGTTATAAATTTACCTGATCCCACAAGAAAAAATTAATGGCAGAATCATGCCCATAGCTATTGTTATTTCCGTAGCGAGTATGGCCATATTCATCCCCCATTAGCATCATCGGTGTTCCCTGGTCATTCATAACAAAATTTTAATTTTCTATTCAGATTTCAGTGGCAGCATGTATGATGATAACAAATGGATTCATGTGACAGCGTCTTCACTCTTCAAGTTTTCTTTTGAAAAGGAAAATTAATTGAAAAGTCTGTGTAGTATAAACATTAAAATCCTAAACTGCAATGTAGTTAAAAAAAAAAAGGTAAAAATGAAAATAGTTTCCCTTAAACTTTGAACCTTGACACATAGCCCCCAGTAGCATTAAATTTTCTACTTTACATGTTTAAACTTTCAACAAGCCACCGGCAATTAAGATGAGAAAGAAACTGTGAAAGTTGGACAAATTGCAAGTATACATTTTGTTTAACTTTCTGTTGAATTTTGGTACACCATATTTCAATTAAAGTTTTCTATATTTACTCACTTTTGCTATGAGGACTTTGTGAGATGTTCAAAATTGAAAGTTCAAACACATTAATTGCCAAAATCGAGACCACACTGGGCTATTTGCCAGATAGTAATAGTTGAAAGGGGGTATTTGCATTTAATTAAAAAAAATACTGTAACACAAAAGCACTCCAAAATGAACTTCAAATATGAACCTGAGAAATCATTAATGCTAGATGAAAGTTCTTCATTTGCCTCGACCGCAGAGCTCTTATACTAGCATCATCAGTTTCACCTGTCAGACAAAGACAGATAACAATCAATTTCAGTAAAAGGATAACGAATTATAATCCTTAACAAATAATTAAACGTGGGTGAAGGTGATCATAGTTGTATTTTCTGTCTGTCACTCTTCTGGAAGTTAAAGTTAAGTATAGATATAGGTTCCAAGGTCTGCATTCTGGAAATTAAACATGTGTGTTGCTTATGCTTGCTTAAATTGGTTCAGGTGTTTCACTAAGCAGTTTTTATATGCGGTGCATTATGTAAATGTTCTAGAATAGTCTACCAGTTATGCAGTACTTCAATAATAACCTAAGTGCTAGTCTCTTGCCAGAATCTGTTACGTTCAGTTAGTAGCTTGTTAGATAAGCTAAGACTAGAGTATACAAATATTAAAATTGTCGACTCGGATTTCTAAACCTTGAATAATAAGATAAAAAGTCACTACAATTCTCTAACTTCTTCAACTATCAATTTCGGTCATGGTATCAAAGCTTGATCAAGGCCATCGACATGTCTTACGAAAAACAACCTCTTCAGTTTCCCACACCTTCGTATTCTGCCCATTACTTCTTGGCCACTCCAACACAGCCATTTCCACTCGACTTACAACTGCCAATGCAAACGGTTATGAACTCTGAAGCACCACGCTTCTGATTGAAGGGGTAGCCACTCTCAAACGTGTCAGTGTCCAATACCAACACATATAATTACATTCAATGAAAGGGTTTGAAACTCGAGTCATTTTTATAATTGGTCTAGGTGTTCCTTTGTGAATGGAAATGAACTTGAAGACTGTTTCTCTTGGTTAGAGGTACTAGCTCAAAGTGCACAACTCTTGACGGTTCCAACAAAAAATAGATATAGATATTTTTTGAATTCTGAATGTAAGAGTATGTGTCGTTTCCAGCTTCTGAATCTTCTTAGGCAGGAAAACGAAGGGATTTTCAGTTGTTGGTTCCATACAGTTCATTAACCAGGCAATGGTCAAGGAGTAACAAGGGATGCCCCTTGTCACCATGGCTTTCCAATTTAGATACATCTTCTATAAGAAGCCCATATTTTCCTTTGCCTTCAAAATCAGCCTAACAATTTGAGACCATTACGTTTAGTTTTATCCATTGAGTCGCTGAACATTGACTTGGAGCAAGTTGGAGAAACCAACAAGGCATGGAAAATCAAGTTTCGGTTTCCAGTTGTGCAGCCTGCACTGCCTGTGCTGCAGCCTTGCCTCCTGGCTCCCATGCTGCCGTCAACAATCGTTAGAGTCTCCGATGTGGCCTCTGGTCGTTGATTTTGTTCTGTTGACCGCGCCGGTAAGAGCATGCTTCCACATGTCTGTGCGTGCCATGAGTGAAGAGGGAGGGAATTCCTAGATCGGTGAACCTAGGAAAGCTGATACCATATAGAAAGCACTACTTAAATAGAATGCTTACATTAAAGTCTAATTCTTGGATCAAGGAGTGTCGGGATAAAAAATAAACAAAATAAATGGAAATTGTATCACTGATTTCTCTGATAAGGGAGAAATACGATATCTCCTAATTTTCCTACAGAATCAATTAAAAGAAAACACATCATTTCTAAACAATGAATAAGCATTGGTAACATCCCATTGTAAATAAAGCATTGCAACCTAATTTTCCTACAGAATCAATTAAAAGAAAACACATCATTTCTAAACAATAAATAAGCATTAGTAACATCCCATTGTAAATAAAGCATTGCAATTCAGACTCTACCTTCAAAACCACAGTTCCAACTAAAGTTATCATTGCATCCATCATTTCCACCTTCCCCGTTAGCTTCGTTGTGCTACAAAATCAAGAATCAAAGAAAATATCAAGTTTTGATATGCAATTCAAAATGGAAGGACAAATTTGGAGCTACCTTGAAGTTGTATGAAACAAGATCACGCAAGCTAAATCCATCGTGCGCAATAACAAAATTAATACCATGATATGGTCTACGCTTGTTCACCTGAAAGACAAACAAATGAAGGCAAGAAGCAACTGTTAAAAACTATTAATAAAGCCGAATAAAGTGAAATGAAAATCAGCTACATTAAATCTCAGACCCATAATTTCAACACATTAATAGAGTGGGACAGAAATAACATTAATTCCATCATGTTGCTATAAAACAGAACATACATATCCTACAATCAGAGCCATAAGCTATATTAAACTAGTTTTTTCAATATCACCCATAAAGACCAAAAGAAAAAACTCAAGATCAACCACAAATATTTAGCAGCTGGAGTGCCGGACAAATCATATTTCGACTGCAACATAATTACCAGTCTTAATTTTTAGTGATGCGATTGAATGAATGTACTCATTTGACCAACATTGTTTACCAGGGGAGGAGGGATGCATTATGAGTTTCAGAACAACCTTAAATTATGACGGCTTCTTATAAAGAGCATGCAAGAAATTTTGGCTGCAAAAAGTAATTACATATTTGTGGTAGATATGTATGATAAACTATTGTCTTGGCATAGTTTAGACTGGTTTAATCTAATATTTTAGCCCCACTAATTCAACTTCAGAGCTGTTAGAACTTAGAAACATAAAAATCCATTCCCAAACCTCCGCTAAATAGCTTAAAGAGTTGGTCTTTGATGAGGCATAAAACCCAAAAAGATAGCAACCATGAAGTGCTATAAGTATTGATACTTACTCTGTAGAGATCAGAAGATCCAGAAACACGAGTTGCAAAGCTCCCCTTCATACCAGAATCACCCTAGGACATGTGTTAAAGGAGACAATAAAGTAAGAATAAATCAAACAAGTCATACAGCAAATCCTAGCACAAAACAAAATCAGTTTTCCATGAGTTTCTTACTCCCCATAGCACATATTGATTGGAAAGACAATTGATTTCTATTAGCCTTTTACTAGCATGCCATCCATCTTATTGTAAATTGTATTGCAACTCACCCAGCTAATAGAAAGACAATCCAGATCATATTAAATTACATATCTTCTACTCTTAGAATTACCTTGATAAATTTCCGTATATCATCACGATATTTCCCATTCCATTCAGCCCACCTACATCAAAAAAAATATTGATGGAGGAAACACGCTTTTCAATTAAGATTATAATGACTCATTATAATCTTTTTGACATTCTAAATAAAATCATATTGATGCGGTTCAGAAGTTGACCGACATTAACTTTTGGCACAGCAGTAGATTACTAAGTAATTCAATGGCTGAATTAGTAACCTTTATACTATCAAAGATTATTCATAAAATAACCATGATGCGTAAGCGTAACATCTTGCTTTCGACCAATGTCATGATGCGTAAGATTTTAACAAAGATTATTCATAAAATAAACATGATTATTAATGAGGGGGAGCCTTGGCGCAACGGTAAAGTTGTTGTCACGTGACTGAAAGGTCACGGGTTCAAGTTCTGGAAACAGCCTCTTGTGTAAAAAACAGGGTAAGGCTGCGTACAATACACCAATTGGTGGGAGCTGTAGAGCACTGGGCTGCCCTTTTTTTTTTTAAACATGACTATTAATGATCATTAAAAGTATTACCGGTCCCAGTTCGGAAAACTTCCAACAAGATATAGACCTCCACAGTCCCAAGGCTCTGCAATAATTTTACATCTTGACAAGACAGCATCTTTAGCAATTGCCTGTGAAAGTAAATAAAGTTAACATCGCTTAATAAAATTTCAATTAGATTCCCAATTTTCTAGCAGTAAGAGAATACTGGTGCTCAACGATTTGTCTTCAAATCTAAAAATTATAGTGATGGTTATTAATTAATATTAATCTAGTTAGATGAAATCAAACCAACCGGTTTTGTGTTTTGCACGACCGCAATAACAGGCAGATCTGCAGAAGGTTCTAGTAACTGTATTTATGCTTTGACAATAGTGAAGTTATGAGGAGTGACTCAGGTTCATTGGTTCGAACGGACATTGAATTTGATGCCCTAACTGAAGGAATCAAGGTTAGCTCTTTGAAAATCTAAAAAATAACTTATCAATGGACCAAACCCTATTTTTTATCAGGTAGGTTTGACTCAACCAATGGCACCCCTAGCTCTAGGAACACTTTATATGTTTATTTTTGTCTAAACACCATTAAACCAGATATTTAACCTCTCTGTTATCTGTTTGGATTTATTCAGTTTGACACAGTGCATAGGTCTAGTTTTATTGGCCCTGTAGTTTGTAGTACAACGATTACCTCAACATCTAAGAATCATGGACACCAATACAAACACTGGAAACACGGAAAATCTAAGTCGTCCGAATTTTTGAAGTGTTGTATTGTGTCTGACATGAATGTCCAACACAAATCCAATATTGTTTTCACATGATTTGAGATCCCAAATAAATGAACCAAACTGATAACACTCATATCAAGCATTCCGGAATGTGGTATCTTAGCTCTTTTTTTTCTTTCAAGAGTGCACCGTAGCTCATCAATTATAAATGTATAACCCTACTGTTGATTATAACTATATTGTGCATATATTTATTTACCCTGATGAGGGGAGGAGCATTGAGGGGGGCACCATCAGTTCCTCGACACAGTATACTTGCGAGATCAAATCGAAATCCGTCCACATGATACTCAGTGACCCTACAATAAAATGAAACCAAAAACACAAAAAATAGTACTTCCACGGTTAGGAACTTCAACGAAATCATGATGTTGGTTAGTTTGGAAATTTTAGTACTTCCAATTGCATCACAATTCAATTCATCATTATTATCTTTTAAAAACCATTAAAGATAGTCAAACATTACCTGACCCTCATGGAAACTAACCAGCCTTTATTGATTACTGACTTAGTATAAATGACTCACAGGAAAGGGGAAGACAGATACAGAAATTTTAACACTATCAAAAGCTTCGTAAAATCTACAAGTTTAAGAAACCAGAAAACTACAAATTCTGATGCCAAGATGTGATATACAAACATACAAAGGAACAACGTAAAGCTGGTATTAGGTAAATTCCACAAAATGAATCAAGGTATATACTATCAATAAAAAAACTATATAAGTAGTCCATACCAATGTCTTAGGCTGTCAAGAATTAGATCCATGACCACAGGATGGTTACAATTCAATGTATTTCCTGAGGATAAACATTTTCTAGAGTGAGAAGAGAGCTTAAATATTGATACAATATACTGAAATTTGGTTGGAGGTAAATCAAATTTTGCATATAAAATGTTCTCTGTAGAAAGAAATAAGCACAGTTCCACATGATGGAGCTGCTAATTTGTGTTGTGAAAAACAAGAACTGCTTTGCAATTTATTCATAAATTTAAGGGAATGCATACTACTTGGTTTCATGACTTGGGCACTCAGCATCGTAGTTCTGGGAAAACTTTGCAATTGGTTTGGTCTCATAGCTCTGGGAGCTGAGGGGTATTTTCCTTTTGAATATTGTAGCCCTCAATTTCTAGTTATTAATTAGGAGGGTTATTTTCAAATTTTTGTTTCATCATCAATTTTCTGTATGCGATTGAAAATTCATATGAACAAAGCTGTTGGAATAGAATCTTAAGGTTTAGAAAAAGATAAAATTACCACAGCCAGAGAAATTCAGCAATTGTCCTTTGTCGTCCAGCATGTAATAAACCTAGAGAAATGAAGAAAGTTTACATAAAGAAAAAACAAATAATTTTTCAACATTCTACGTGACTAGAACAGAGATGACAAAACATCTGTTAATAGATGATACCAAAGTCATATATAATGCTTCTACCTAACATTCTCATCTTTATTTTATTTGGCTATTTATTGCCCAACATTCAATCTCATGCAGCATTATAGGATTTGTAGCATTAAACATTAAAAAAGTGTATGAAAGCTTTTTCACAAACAAGGTGCAGTAGAGTAATTGTAATACATGGCAGTTGTGAGAATATTAAAACCATATAGAAGAAAAAAAAGGCACTGCAAGTATTCTAACGCACAAATAACAGTCTGACAAAAATAAAATTACTAATCAGAAATTACCTTATTATCTATGCCACGAAATGAAGTAGTGTAAGGATTAGGATCATCAGCCTCATTCGTATGATTGTAGACAACATCCAAAATAACCTATGTATGGAGAAGATTTATCTCAAGAGATATACAAATCTTGAAATAATATAAAATAAGACAGAATCAGGAGATCAAACTATTAGGCATACTTCCACTCCAAAGTTGTGACATTGAAATACTAATATCATTACCTCTATGCCAGCAGAATGTAAGGCTTTAACCATTTGCTTCAACTCTTGGGAAGCATTAGCTGGTCCTCCACCAGCACTAGCATAGCGACTCATAGGAGCAAAGAAATTTATTGTTGAATAACCCCACGTATTAATCTTGGAAAGCAAAAATACAGCTGTTAGTATCATATAATGCCACTTAGTAAGTCAAAGTTACATACTCTAATATCTTTGACCATCGAAGAAAAAAAAACATTACATACTCTGATCTCTTTGATCATCAAAGAAAAATATATCTGTGTATACAGCCAGAAAGGAAAAATATATCGGTATATACAGCCAGAAAGAATATAATTGTTTTTATATATTTCTTTATTAGGAAGGGATCCTCTGTATTTTTCCTTTCTATTATCATAGTTTTGGGGTGTATAGAGGACATATCAAACTCATACAATATCACATCATCATGTCTATGCTCCCAAAACCGTAGTAATGGAGAAATGGAGAAGATTAGTTCCTTTATTTATCGGGGATATTCAGTAAACGGTGAAGAGGTAAATTATGAAATGTTGACTTAAAAATAGAACATAATACTTTTCTAATTTACCATGTGATCTCTGGGATTTGGACGTCTCTGCAATTCCATCTCATCAAACTCAAAGATTGGCAGCAACTCCACTGCATTGATACCAAGCTCTAAAAGGTGTGGGATCTTAGAGGCAAGCAACAAAAAGAGTTTAAATAAAGCAATACAATAAATAGAAAGTATCAAACATATAGTAATGACTAATGAATAAACAGCTATATTTCCTAAAATTGGAGGTGGCCTGCAACCACTGACCATTGATACACCTTACTGCACTGTGATACCCAATGATAGCACGGATGTTACCTTCTCAATTACACCAAGATAGCTTCCACGAATGTTGTTATCCAACTCACTAGATTCATCCATTGTAAATGCACGGACATTCATCTCATATATAACAAGATCTTTCTGCATTTGCAGTAACAGAGCATAATGAATACATAAATTGGACTTACTTTATGAAGAAACATATCATAGGCAGTCATATTCTCATCAAATGAAGAAAACACTAGATATCAGCGCAAAAGCATACAAAGCAAAGGTAGAGTACAGGCCCTACATGTAGTTTTATGCTAAAAGCAATTTGTATGAAGCCTTGATTTAGGGAAAAGATTTTTATAAATATCATTTTCGAGTAACTATCATTATGCAGGAAGAATACCTCGGCAATATTTGGAAGGTTGTAATTTTCTCCCCAGTCAAAAGGCAGGCTGTCAAAATCATATGTGCCTAGAAACTTAGACAATTTCCTGCTAATATCCCCAAAATATCTTCGACCTTCAATTAGTTTTGCATAAGGATCAACAAGCACAATGCTTCTGTCAAATCGATGCCCCTTACCCCAGTCTTGAGGTCCATCAATCTGGTATCCGTACAGAACATTGCTCCTAGGAAGATCCTGCTCAATGAAAGATGAAAAGAAAAAACAATTTAACTAAATGTGCATTATGAATGGTTTGTTAAGTGATTGAACTAGAGAGAGTCTGAGAAATCAGTTGATTGATTGATTATGAAATGAGTTCTTGTTACAAGTGATGAGCCTTAAAATGGGAAAAAAAAATTAAATATAGTCATTGTTGTAAAACTACATCAAATCTGATACATTCATTCCAATTACTTTCAAAGATTTTAATGAAGTGCATCAGAATTCAACACATAGACATCTCATATACTTCCATCTATTATTGTCAATATTTTACGACATATAAGAGTGCTGGGAAATAAAATTCATATTCGGGTAGCCATAATAAGACATTTTTGACACAAGATTAATACACTGGAAAATAATGAATAAAATATACAAAATTTATACTCAAATTCACAGAAAAGAGATGTTATTCATCTATGCAATTATGAAAGGTACTCGATAACTGCACGTGTATTGTATTTATTAAATAATTTACAGATCATATAACAACAATTTCAGCCAAAAACCAAGGAAAGGCTACATATCAGGCATATGCAATATCACAGAAAGCACCTCAATACATATGTGCCAGATATCCCCTGTTTTGTTTGAATGAGGATCCAAAGCCAGTTCTATCATACCACCATCCAGTGTGTCAATGCTTCCCCTAAAATACATTATAAAAACAAAGGAAAACTGTGTGAAACAAAAGTGGACCAATAATTTTCACGGAAATATTAGTCAGGGAAAAAAAAGAATCAAAGCATAAATTTTATAGCAGGACAATTCCAGCAATATTCATGATGCAAAATCACTTTGCATCTCATCCAAAAAAGCCAACATGTAGTCATGCTACAATTCATTGAACATATGTTGCATGCAAAAGATATATTGGTTTTAAAAGTTAAAAATGGCTAGAAGATATGAAGTATCAGACAGATGAAGCAGCCTGCATCCCCTTCAAAATTGTATGAGGGCCTTTTTTGACATAGAATTCTTAAAAAATTAACTCAGAGTCAGACAAAGAGCCAAAGTTTTAATCTGACTAGCAGGAAGAAAGGTTGAACTGTAAACCATTTTTCCATTAAATTACCCATTAGCTTAAGTAAATAAGTCAGAGAAAATAATGATTACTATAAATATATAACCTTAGCACCCTTAAGCCAAAGGTACAATAAAAACTTATATAATACATATATTAAAGTTCCCTAGTGTGAATAATATCCTTTGTTTTTTAGTATCTTTTTAAGTTGTTCCTACACCATAATGCAAAAGGAAGCCCAACCCAGATCACCATCTAAAAAACTAACCTCTCAACATATTTCTAACTCATGATCCGAAATGCTTAATGATTCCTAAATCAATCTCAAAATCTTCAATCCTTAAACAATATCTATCTCTTTGACATATAACAGTTTTGAGCAAATATACAGAGTGACAAATCATTAAGAGGAGCACAGACAAGGTTAGTTTCATGTTTGGTTCATCTTATTTTTAGAAGCTTCTAGCGAGCACTTTCGAAATTGCGGGAAAATATGATTGTATCTGCCACACAAAAATGAAAAAGTGTTCCCAACAGTTTTTAGAAACCAAAGACTCATCACGAAAATGCTTATATGTGAATAAATTCAAATATGACCGCAAATACTTGAAACATATGCTTCTATAATTTAAGCTAACATACAAAAAGAATATCTAAATTTACCTTTCAGGAAGGACCAAACAAAGTGTGACAGCAGTTGAATGCTGTGAAAATATAGCAAAATTGATCCCATTGTCGACTTGTGATACACCCAACGGAAAAGCTTGGCCTGGAGAAGTCTCCCATGATGGTCTGTTCTCCACCACTTCGATGGCTTCTTCCTTGAATTGCAAAAGGTAAGACATTGCAACAGCAAACAATAGCATGCAACATACGAGAATCACAAAAGACAAGACAAGACACTGCATTGCATTTCTTACTATGAGTAATGCTAGCAACAAACTCACTTTTATTGGTTAAATTCATGTGAGTTCCATCAAATTTAATATGGACCCACGGTGTGAATTCTAGAGTAACAAATAAAAAAAATAAAAATGCATTGGAAAGTGTATTGCTAACGGTTCTCTTCCGGCCAATAGACACACACGTTAACGAGATGGCATAATACCTTAAGAACCTCTTCTTGAGCACGACCATAAGCATTAGCATTAGCATTAGTTTTCCTAAGCTTGAAACCTTCTCTTGTCTAACCTATGCCAAAATTTTCAATCACATTTCACAACACTTATAACAATTCAAACTCACTGGGATTACTTAAATGCATTGTTAGAATGATTACATATACCTGACTATAATTCAATTTGCTTCCAGACATTTGCTTACTAAACTTCAACCTAATCATAAGATCAATTCAAGTGTCAAACAATTTATACTTACTAATTACCTAAGATTCTTGCTACTTAGTTATAAGCAATGGTTATAAAATTGAAAGTGAAGAATTACCCAAAATTCCCGGCGAGTGAATTGCGACCAGGAACGTTGCCGGTGCCGGAGAAAACGGATGCGAAGAGTGAAGATTGAGTGGCGGTTCTTGAAGCGCAGAGTAATGGGTGGTGAAGCATCTTGTGTTGGATTATTTATTTGAATTTTTTCAGTTTTTTGCACATTGAGAGTGTTGTGTTGAGTGTGAAATGAATCTAGAAGAAGAAATGGTTGAAAGCGCGCAATGCGATATTTATGGGTGCCACGTGAATTTTGTTTGGGAAAAGAGAGATGAGTTGGACAATCGAGGAGACTCCACTATTACCGACTTCTACACGTGCCCGAATGATGATGATGACGATATTTTCACAAAAACAATATTAAAAATGTAACAATATTTTATTTTTCATGGTTTTCAATTTTCTTGAAGATTTTCTTTTATAAACGGGATAAAAACCCCAAAACAAAACAACAAAAAAGAGTATATATACACATAGGTGTTTACAAAATTTTGATTTTTATTGAAGATTTTTTTTGTTAATATAACGTTTAGTTCAGTTAAGCTCTAAAGGCTTGTTAGAATAAAATCAGACATTAAAGTTTTCGTTCCAAAATATAAACAAAAATGAGTTAACATAAGTTGATGTATTTGATACAAATTTTGAAGCAAATACATTAATTTTTGTTAACCTATTTTTGCTTACATTTTAGAACAGAGGGAGTACATAGGTACTTACAAATCATTCATTAGCAAACTTCGTTCCGTTTAGCAAGGTCAATCGTCCTACGACATTTGATTCTGGTATATTAAACCCACAGTCTTGTGTGTGAGTCGACCATACAAATTGAAGCAATTAAGTCAAGCATACCCACGACATTGCCAGGTATTTTATTTGTTATTTGTACCTTCATTTTTTCTTTATATTTCTATTAATTTAATTTGATGTTAGTTGCTCAAAATATATTAAGATAGGTAGTTTGTAATCAAGCATGCAAAAGTAAAAAAGAAATTTATTTTTGTGTCAGAATTCAATATTATGTTGATATTTTAAGATCTAGCAATTAGTAAATAATGTCCATATTAAATATATGAAATGTTAATATTTTAAAAGGTAATTTTTTATAAAAACATGTGTACTCAATACATCAGAAATTAAACTACTTCCTTCAAAAACAAAAAACAAAAATTATTTGACTTTTTTAAAGAATAGTTTTCTGATTTGGAATGTTTAAAGAGTGTCTCGGAGACACTCGTTAACAAGACTCATTAAATATTATTATTTTCAACATATAAGGTTGACTTTAGTAAAAAGGGCTAAACTTTCACAACGTGATAAACCAAAGTTTAAATTCCGACACGCATCAAATAAAATTACTCTATAAAAAAAATTCTTATATTTTGTGTTATTCTTTCCAAACACACTTAAAAATACCTCTATTTAAATTTCGGTCTATAAATATATTGCGTGAGTGCTGATATAAGGCATGTATAATATATACTCCCTCCGGTCTCAAATATAAGAAAAGATTACATTTTTAGGTTCATTGAGTAGCTAATGTATCTGGTCTACATTGTACAGCAGATACATTAATTATTCAATGAATTTAAAAAATGAATTTTTTATTATATTTGAGACCGGAGGGAGTATATATTTCCATGGTTATTTTTCAAATGTATTTGCTCTTTTTTTAAGGCTGATGATCTCTATTGTTTGTAAGGCTAATCTCCAACTTTTTTTGGAAGTAGGGAATATGTATCTTATCTTATCTCTTATTACTTAAAGTTAACTCGAAAGCAATATTTTGTCTTAGATTTACACTATTTTCTCTGCTTAATTTTACTATATTAATCCTATTTAATTTAAACAAAATATTAATTGTTATGGAAATCAAAATAAAAAAATCACTCCATCAAAATAAACAAATCACTCCTAATTTTTCTGCTTAATTTTACTAAACAGATAAACAAATTCTCCTATTCTTATCTATAACAAAAAAAAAATAGATCGCTCTTACTATTTCCTTTTATTAAAAAACAAAACAAAATCATATCCAGACTAAATATCAAAATCGTTTTCTATTTTTGTGATACGTTTCCCTCCAACCTAAACTAATTATCCTATTTTTATGAAAAACTAATCAAAATCCTTTCCAACTTAATTTTTTCTTTCTCAATTTGATATCGATTTTGATTTACAATTTAAATGACAATTCCATTGTTAGTTATACTATTCCAATTCCATTTTGATTTTGGTTGATGATTCTATTGCAAATTTCAGCTTTTGATTTGTCAGTTTTGATTCTATTCAGCTTTTGATTCAGTATGGTTTCATTTACAGTCATTTGCAGTTGGTGTTGGGTCATTTGCAGTTTTCTTAACAATCCCTTTGGTTTCATTTGGTCACCGTTCCATTTCACTCACCATTCCAGGTTTCATTTGTAGATATATATGCTCATTAGTGATTCATTTTAAAAGTAAAGTTGTTTACTTTAACCACAATTTAGCTATTTGTACGTAGGACAAATGCAATGCAATGTTTATAAATTTTTTATTTTTATAAATTTATTCCTGAAGAATATCAAGTTATTGTAGGGATGGTTTGAATATCAATTTATTGTAACGATGGTTTGTGTAGTATTTAAATAACTAATTTTGATGAACAATTAAATTTAAGACAATTGTATAAAAATTTGCATGCAAGTGTATCGTTTTTCTTTTATGAGAATCTTAGTTTACCTTTTAAATTTTTCATGATTTTTCTATGCTTTACTAATACACATATTGCCCCTTCTTCTGTCACACAATTCACCCATGATGTTTACCACATTGAGAACTCTATTAAAAGTGGAACAAGTGAAGGTTAAGTTGCTACCACTGTTTATTTCAGCTTTTGATTCTATTCGGTGCTGCATCAGTTTGTATTATTTGAATAAGTAGTGTTTTGTTGCATTGATTTCGTGTTATGTGACTTGGTTTAGTGTCCTGGTCGGTATAAATATGTTTGGATTGTTATGTCAGTTTTGTTTTCGGATGACATTATTCTATTTAATTTAATCACCGACAATTTATATAGTATTCTCTTGGTGGCTCTCGGTACTGGTCTAGCGTTGACGGTTTATGCAACTGTCATTGCCTGCAGTGACTTGGATCCAATTTTTGAGCAAGTTGTTTCCTTATATTT
>Ga0315913_1006028_pt1 | contig 14702 bp, 9 predicted proteins | sample MpolsnodulesMG_FD_207736 | JGI IMG/M metagenome (GOLD analysis project Ga0315913, IMG submission 207736) | Medicago polymorpha root nodule microbial communities from Los Angeles, California, United States - small nodules | ecosystem: Host-associated > Plants > Roots > Nodule | place: USA... | reverse complement strand
GACATTCCAGCTTTAGAATTTATTAAAGCGAGTTGTCCTTGAACTTCATTTACTTCTCGAAATGATCTCAAATAACACAAATGCTCTGGTTTATGTAATGGATGACAGCGGGCCACATCCCATCTATATATCTTATAGACATTCAAAACTTCGTCCAATTTCAAAAAATATTCCAGCTTTACAACCAACCCTTTCCTCAAGTTTTTCTTTCACTTTCACAAACTCAATAACCACTGGACTGTCTGATGTTGGCCTGTTGTTAGGATTAAGCAGACTTCCCTTCTTGAGCCCTTGTTTGTTACAAACATAACGCACATAATGTATCTTATCTGATTTCTTATTTTGTGAATTGTTCTTCGACTTCAACATACTCCTAATAGAGAATCCAGTGTTATATGCATAATTACCATAAAAATCTTCAATCTCTTTAATAGATTGAAAGACTATAGACTTCCATGATTTTTATTGCTAGGGGAGTAACATTGAGAACTATCAGCATCAATCAGTGAACTATCAACATGAATCAATGATGAAGTTTCAATAGTCAATTGTCCACTCTCAAATGAAGTTGATATCAAATCCATTCAAAACAGCAACAAACACTATTGAGAAAAAAGAACCATTAGAAATGATAAATTGAACAATTATTGTTCACTCAGGTTGTAAAAAATTGAAAAATTATTCCAAAACCATTTTGCTGTGGAAATGGTTTCTGTGAGTTGTACTCCAAAACACTTAGATGTACTTAATAGTTTTTTTTTCAGAGTGTTGATTTGGTTCAATGACAGTCACAAAATCAGAAGAGTGATTGACATGAACAACGAAGTGCACACAAAAAATCTGAGAATCAATTTTATGGGAATGAACACAAAACAACAATTTCTAATACCTAAATTAGAAACGAATCAAAAGCCAAAATCTGAGATTCTCTTGGTTTTTTTTCCTTCCCTCTTATTCAAAATCAATTCCCTGTTTTCATTCAAAATTGAATCAAAACCATTAAACATTAACAATTACTATTAAGAATTGAATCACTATTAATAGATTGAATCAAAACCCAAATACAACAAAAATCATATACATGATTACCTCTTCAAAATGTAGTACGAATGTCGCTGGAGAAATCCGTGCAACCTGGCCGGATAAATCATGTTGGAACGAGCGAGCAAGGGTGAGAATCACGTCGGCGTTGGAGAATAAGAAGGCATGGTGTGGTTGTGGAATCCAAGAAGGAGGAAGTATGGTGCACGGTGGTTGAGGAGATCTTGCGATGGCTGGAATCCGAGAAGGAGGAGGTATGGTGGACGGTGGTTGACGAGATCTTTCGATGCCAATGGTGATGGTGGGCGGTGGCCGGAGAGATAAATATGGGTTATGGTGGTGGTGTGAGCTATGAGAGAGAAACAAATCTGATGGTTGTGATCAGATTGTGATAGTGTGAGCTGAGAGCCCTAAGATTATTACATGTGTAAAACAAATCTAATGGTTGTGAATGACTTATGCAGGGTGCATAAGGAAATCACTTATGCATAATAACTTATGCCACTACTCTCAAGGACAAGCTGATTGAACAAATGGGAAGGATCATGGTTGAAAATATAACCTGAAGAATTAAGCTAGACCGTGACCTAAGTTACACACATAGACATGTACGTTTAAGATGCGGTTCTCTCTGAAATATCTATCAATAAATGAAGTTCTCTCTATACTTGTACATGACGCTAATACATGGTTGCATCGGATTTTAATTCACCATTTTGTGCTCGAACAATGACAGATGATATTTAAAAATCATTGTGAGTAGGGACATCCGCAAAAATTGTTATAAAGATGCAGACATGTTTCAAAAATTGTTTGCTCCTATCAGGTTCGATTCCCTCTGGTGCCAATTTCGATGGGCTAAGTCCATACAGAGCTTACTTTGGCTTTAAACGAGCCCCCCACAAGTGGGCGGTGGGATTGGTACCCTCGGATTAGTCGGTCCTTGGATCGGAAACCGAGTTTTTTAAAAAAAAACAGTATTAAATATTACACGCGATGCTGAAAATATCTTTTTGCATTTTAAGCAAGGAACACTACAAATTAAACGATGTTGTTTGTTATGTATTACAGTGGTAAGGTCAATTAGGGCAATCCCCATAGAACATTGCCTTCTAAGCCCCCCAAAATCTCCAAAGGCCCCCAAAATTCCAAATTCGCCCTTATATATCGAACTAGTTAGGAAGATAACTACCTAATTCTTTAAGGACATATCTTCAGAACAATAGATATTAATAAATATGTACAAATATGTCAATCTAAAGAGGAGGTGAATTTGATGTCCATCGATTTTCACACTGCACAGGCCAATGAGATGTGGAACAAGGATAAAATATGGGGTTGATAGTTCTGTTTTGGAAGGTTTTTCTCAAACACTATACGGCCCTAGTTTCCAACAATGTGTATGCAGTTCGATTGATTGCAAACCAATTGAGTGCATGAAATGCAAGAAATATGAAAATTAAATTGTAAGAACACATGAGAAATTTGGTCACTCAATTTAGAGATGAACTTCTACATCTGAAAGATGAAATTCAACTTCAATGATCCTCTATGATTGAGAAAATTACACACTTGAGAAATGATGCACAATTCCTATATTATAAGAACAAAAAATTGTTTACCCATCAAAATACAAATCCGGTATATACAGACAGAACTAGCTCGGTAGATATATACAGGATGCTCAAATTAAGGGCAAAATGGAAAATTCAGAGGCATAAAAGATTTTGGGGAGGCCTATTAAAAAATGACCATCCCGGGGCACGAAGATAATTGGAGTTATTCAATTATATAACTCCAATTACCCAAACGGGATGTCAACATCTAGACATCTTGGATTTATTGGTGGGATAATCGGCATGATAACTAGAAGTGAATTAGACTGATTCAATTCGGTGTGTATGGGATTACCTTTATTTGTCTTGCCACGATAATATAAGTAACAAACAACAAACAAAATTGCTTAATTTGTAGCGTTCCTTAATCAAAATCCAAAAGATATTTAATAATTGTTTAATTTTGTGGATGGCTAATACAGGTTTTCAATAATGAGGATTACTCGTAATATTTAATAATGTTAAGAATAATATTCCAACGGCAGAAACATACAAATATTTCTTTATTTTTATTATTTAAGGGAAAACAAGTATTATTATTGTAATAAAAAGACAGAAATATGTATAGTGTAGTGTGACACAAAAGTGTAAACAAACACAGACATAAACATGAAGTTAAAAGCTAAAAATAAACAAAAGTCATGAAAAACAAAAACATTGCAACACCTTTTTGTCGAAAGCAAACCATTCATTCATTTGTAGAATGATCTGTCACATTGCAATAACCTACAATTAACCAAACAGAAACAATTCTTATTTTAAATAATCAAATCAAAGTTGCAATCAAACTAACAGAACAAAATCACAATAATGAATGTTTAAAAACAAAATTACCAAATCAAAACTGCAATGGAATAATATACCTTGCAAGAGAAAAGGGAAGAAGAGAGATATAATCAGATTTTGTGAGAGGGATTGTGAATGTAACAAGTATATATAGTAGTCTATGCTAAGAGTAAGAACAAGTAAAAAGTAAATCTGTTGGGTAAAAAAAAACTAACAACTAAGCTATGGAAAAGGTCAAAGTAAAACCACATTACGTGTATATGATACGATATGATGTAAATTGGAGTAAAAAACGCTATAAACAAAAACTAATGGGTAAACAAAAATTGAATTCACACAATCCGTTAATAATTACATTTTTATGTTTTTTTTTATAGGCTATCAGCATTTTGATGATAATTATAATATTTCATAACTCGTTTGGAAAAAAATTGTTTCAAAATACAAGTCTTTTTTTTTTTTTTGCGGTCGGGACTGGACCCTCAAAGCATCTCATATCACTTTTATGAGTTTACTCATTATGCGAGTGGTTTGCGTGCAAGGCATTCATTTTTGCCGCTAGTTTGGTTACTTTGTGCTTGAACTATATCGAATGATCGTAATCATAGATTGTTTAAAAAAGTAGAAAATTTCATAGCTCATTTGTTAGATAAAGTAAATCACTATTTTTTATGGTGACTAAAAGTTAGTAACGCCAACTTTGTTTATCGTTTTAGCTCATGGTCGTCAAGCCCCTTGTTATGTTTGGGCATTGGCTAATCGCTATTTCTAACATTGTCAAGTTGTAATTATTAGGGGTCTCTTTAGTATACCTTGTGCTTTGGAGACTTCATATCTTTGTTAATATATATAATTTTTGTTTGTTCAAAAAAATAAAAAATAAGTTGCTTTATAATATCAAAGAATCATTAATGTTATTTTTTCTATATCCTTAACTATTTATTATTTTATCTTATTTCAATTCGTTAAATTATTTTTTCAATATCATTTATTAAAAATAATTTTGTAAAACAATTCATATATATAATATCTCATTCTCATACAAAATTTAACTACATTTCCATGATTATAAACATACCAAATTATTCCGTTAAAAAAAATGCACAAACCAAGTGATATAAGAAAAAATGCCCAGCCAAAGTAAATATAATGAACAATAAAATAACTACGTGCATTAATGAAAAAAAAGTCTATCTATAATGTCACCTTTTAAATAAAAATTTGAGGAATGGTAAACTATTATTTTTTTAAAATGACCATTTTACAATAATGGTGGGTAGAATTTGAACTTCATCATGTTGAAGTTACAAACCATGACATTGAGACTAGATAATTAATAAAGTAAATATTTGTTAGAAAGTTTTTCAACGACGACTTGATCCAGAAGTTCTCCTTGATGATCTTGATTGTGATCTATGTGATTGCCTCAGGTTTATTCTAATACTGAAAATAAGAAAAATTGAAGAATGTGTTATAATTTTATTTGGGTATGGGAGATTAGTATAAATTAACATGATACCAGAAGTTTAATAGGAACTTTACTCACTTCTTTTGAACGTGAACATATTCATCAGTTTCATCCAATATGTCTCCCTTGTAAGGAAAAAAAGCAAGGATATAGAAATCAGTATGCACGATGATGACAAAATATTATTGGTAAAGAAAGTTGAATTGTTGATAGGAATTTGAGACAAAAGAAAATTAAATTTAGTCCCATATTGTTTGGAATTAAGCATTCAAACACTACAAATTTAATATTTTTTTTCTCGTAACCCATTTGAGTTGGTTAAGTAGTGTTGCCTTCGGACTTTGGAGTGTTTTCATCTCAAGGTTTTGGGATTTGATTTCTCCTGGTGTCAATTTTGGTAAATAATATAGAAATCTAGGGTTAGAAAAGAAACTTTCATACTGCAATATTAATGAATAATATATTTTTAATAGAAATAATAATCATAACCAAGTCCCTTTTATTTCATTTCTCCTATAAAGAAAAATGTGCATTATCTTCAAAGAAAAAATGTATTTTGTTTTTTTGTCAAATAGCTTAGCCGCATTTTTAAGGTGAATAAGTGGTTCAAATCCCGGACCTGCATATATTATGCAAGACTAATGCTACATAATGCGAGAAAAAATTCACGAGAAATTCACAACCGCACATATTTATCGTAGCACACCTCCATGTTTACTTCCACCAACCCTTTGTTGTCCACTAGTCACAAGATCCAGCGGTTGGGGTTTATTCGAGACAAATTCTAGATAAACTGAACTAAACTCTCGGTGACAGGAAAAAATGTATCTATTCCCTAAGAATATGAGGTTTTCGGTTTACCAACATGATATTTATTTCATTTTTACAAAAAGAAAACCATATCTAATAGGAAAAACTACTACTATACTAACCTGTAATAATTCCTCCATAACATCCTCCATTGTAATGATACCAATAGCCTCCTCATGTGTAACAGCCGAAAGGGAAACAATTTGTTCATGTGGCATACATCCTATTTCTTGCTCCCATGTTTTTGATTCTACTTCATTGTCTAGTACCATCACATTTTCTAATGTTGGACTAAGAAATTCCACATCACTAGAACACATAGTTGATTCTTGAATTGAACTTCTCTGACTCATTTCCAGTACATAGGAAGAATTAGATTCTGCATATTCCACATTCACAAACATAGTTTATACATTTAGTATCATCCAATAACCAACATTTTCAACTTCTGGTTTTGCAATCCATTTAAAGTATACTAACTCAAGTATTTTTTAGTACAAATTTTACTAAACCCCCGTTGAACATAGATGTGTTAAATTCTAACTTTTCATTTTCCAAAACAAATTAGTTATATTAATAAGGAATACATTTGAAGAAAAAAGAACTAATAAATTTATTTAATAATTGTCATTTTACAATTGTCTCAATGGAGATTTGAATTCTATCCATTGAGGTTAGAAGGTCAAACTATTGCCATTGAATTGACATTTCATAAACATGATAATATTATTTTTGAAGAACTTAAATTAGCGCACTGAAATTGGCATTGGGGAAAATTGAACCTAAGACCTTGAGATAGAGCACACTTTAGGGTCTCAAATCAACCCAAGTGAGTTTAGAGATCATAATGTTGAATACACAAATTCTTGATAGGGTTAATTTTAAAAAATTAATTATTTTTCTTCTTTCATTCATTGTTTTTCCCAAATTTGTGTTAAATAATCAAATGTAATTAGACTTAGGGAGTATAAGTTGTTTGATTAGATATGATAGCATATGGCTAAAATGTGTAAGATGTTACCTCCATTAATTTGAACTTGGTTTGATTCTTTATTAGTGATTATATTCAAAAACACAGGTGAATCCACAGCATGAGCTGGTGCAGTGCTTTCTGTCTCCATGTTTCCTTTCAAGACAACAGCCATATGACTATGACCCTTCTTGAATTGATTTAATATTTCATATAGTGGCCAACTTTCATATACCCTATTGAAAATGTAGACAGAAATGTTTAGGTTATTAATACAGTAATGTATAATGTAGTTAGTATATTAGTAATTCATAGCATGGTTATCGAATCGAGATTCAATTTTTGAATTAGAATTTCTATTTTTTTAATCACATTCGTCATAGTAAATCAGGATTCATTGTAACGAATCAAAATTTAAGATGAAATTCGTGTCACATTTGATATTCATATCAATTGGGTTCAGTTTCTTATCAAATCAAGACGTGACTCGCATATTGGGCCGTGTATGAGGTCATTAAGGCTTTAGCCTTGCGCCCCATAAGTTATCCAATTTTTATATATATAATAGTAGCTTAGTATGTAATTATTTAATATATTGAGGCTAAGATAACATTTGGTTTAACAAATTTTAGTCACTCTGGTTGTCTTACCTAGGAATTTTCCTGATAATCAAATTCTTGATTGGAGTCTCATCTTCTGGACGGCAGAATATTAAATTCTTAACCTATGCAAAAGAATTAATAGTTTAGTAACACTATATGAATGTGAAAACATAATATAATTTTAAACAATGTTGTCAATTTGAAAACCAACTTTTTACGACTCTATTTGATAAAAAATAGGGGATCGAGTATAAGTTAGCTGATAACCAATAATAGAAAAGATTGTTACCAAACCGGTCTACATTGACCATACGAACTTATGTTGCTATATTCCATATAAGTTAGTGGTTGTCCTTGCCAAACAGAGTCTTTGCCAGCATTATTTGGTATTAATATAGTTCAAGATTAAGTCCTAAATTACAGTTGCAGTATTGATTGATGTAAGTTCACATCCATGGCCTTGTACGGTTGCGGTAGCTACCACATAAAATAGCTACCGCAACCAAAATCATGCGGCCACATCATGTAATCCATTATATAACTTCAAACCCTTTGAAGATTTATAGGAGAAATTACATGAATTCATTATATATCACATTTCTAATTCTTCAATTACTTACCAAAATGAGACCAATAATATTTCTTGGGTTTCCGGTATGTATAGGTACTCTACTGTGACCTTTACTCATTATTTGTGTCATTGTATGCCTGATGACAAAAATAAATTTCATTTACTCATTAGAGATTGGATGAAAAATTGATAAAAATGACTTCAAAATTCAGAGTTATAACATATTATATTACATGTCTAGTTTGGAATTTATATCAAGAGAAAAAGTTTCAGATATGTGTGTCATTGCATCTATAGCTGTCTTCTGAGTCAAATCCATAGCACCTGTGATTATAGAAGTTTCATGATGAGACAATTCTCCACCTTTTCCTGCCTGCATATCAATATTTTAGCTACCAGCTGATAAACATCTTATCTTAATCTTAATATATATAAATGATAGACAGTCTCCAATCAACTCTGATTAACCCTAATCCCGTCTTTTTTGGTGGGTCTAAATAATTATTTTGAAAATAAAAAAGTTTGCAAGGAATCGAACCAGATACCCATAATAACACCTTAGAACTTTTACCACTAGACCACTAACATTTTTATTGCAATCCTAAATGTCTTTTATAAACTACCAACACTCATTTTTATTGTGTTTATTTCCACGTTTGATTACTTTCACATAATTTAATTTATGAGTTTGATTCCATATTCATTTTTGTTGATGCAAACAGAATGTTTCTAATTTTCTTTTTTGAGATTTTGTATGTTGACACTCTCAATCATACTTAGTTTGATTGTTTTTATGACTTTGAATGTAACTCTAAAATTAATAATATAGTCAGTTTGACACTTATATATGAAACTCTACAAAACCCGTACATCGTACGGGTTAGAGTCTAGTTTATGATAAATTTAGGGTTGTTTAAATTGACTTATTTTAGTTTATCTACTAGAATAAATACTTGTAGAGACTATTTGGGAGAGCTTATAAAAAAAAAGTTATAATTTATAAGAAAACAATTTGAATTTATTTTATCTTTTTTTATAGAAATAACATATACAATAGCACTTATATTCTATAAGTGCTTCATTTAGTTGTTTATCCAAACAAGGCCTTAGCCCAAATAGAATATGTTAGGGGAAAAACCTCATCTGCATGTAAGTCCACAAATGTCTTCAACTCTGACCTTCTCAAAAGAACTGAATGTTCTTTCCCTAGAGCCCAATCCAGCAGCTGCCAAAATATAAAGAGACTTAGATATTTTTTTTTACAACTATATAATAGGTACAAAGTATCCACAACCATTTAATGTGATTAATCTCTTTCGAAAATCTGTTGGACATGCAAAGTTGATGCTCCACTCCTAACCTAGTTTTCTTCATACACAAGATTTAGAAATTGAACCCGTAACTACTTGAGTATTTTTTTTCTTTTATTTCTAATATTATTTTCCGTACATGCACTAGTTAAAGAATAAAATACCTTTGGTAATTTTGATTATGGTGCAATGGATCTTCAATTACTTATATTGTTACCCACACTTCATATTTAAAGTGTGTCTATCTAATGTTTGACAAGTGTTAGTGTCATGTTTGTGTCAATATTCATCAATGTGTTCGTGCTTCTTAGTCAATTACAAAAGAAACTGGTCTTAACTCTCCGATTTCAAAACAAAGTGGATTTGATAATTTGCAGTTCGTCTAAGACATATGTAGCCTAACCAAAGACTGTTTCAGTCAAAGTTCGAACTCGAGTACTCTCATCAAATTGAAGTTTATTAAATACTTGAGTCCGACCCTTGGTTATTCAAGTAAAAATTTAATAAATAACATTAACATAGAATACATATAATATATATAGATAAACAAAAAAACTCACATATTATTTACCTTACTAGCTGGGTAAGTTATTGGGAAGAATATAAGAAGAAGCAGATGAGTAAAGGGAGCCAAGTTTGCTCCAAAAGTAAGTCCATATCGAGAGCATACAGCTTGAGGTAAAATCTGAGATGAAGTGTTTACATAAGTTAATTCAAGAAAAAGTTTACTAATTATTTTTTAAAATGCAAATTCTTTTTATTGAACAGACAATACCTCTGCAAATACAGTCACCAATGGTGCTGACATGAGAATAGTATACCATGATGGAATGATCAAGTCCATAAATATTGGAAGTGCCTTCATCAGAAATATTTAGGATCAGTTTTGTAGTGTAAATAAAAAATCATTTATGACCCTTTAGCTTATAGTTAAAACCTAAAACACTGTTCATTCATTTTAGATATAGATAGGAAAAACCATTTTAATAAGGCCTACTCATATCACAATTGCAATTTATTAGCCTCAATTTTTATTTTTATTATGGTACAAAGACTCAATTTAAATTCTATATGACATTATTAACTAACATATTAAATGTGTTAATTTTACATATACTTTGTAAATGCTCGGTATGTACATGATGTGTTACTTATTGGTAAAAAGAGAGTTCATATCCCACATAAACAGTTGTAAAATAACTATTAGTGTTTTTTAATAAATAATTTGTTTTAAATAAGCTAATCGGTACCGGAGATAATCAAACTTGAGACCTTGAGAGTAGCACTCTCCAAGGTCTCAAGCCAACACCACCTAACCAATACAAGTGAGTTTTTTTTTTTTTTTAAGGAATGATTTCCCTTTCCATTGTTTTAAAAATAAAAATGTGGGTTTGTACCAAAAAAAACTGCAATATGCATATACCTCCATAGCCAATGATTTTCCTAGAAGAAGAGTACACAAGACAAAATGTCCATGCTTAACAAAAGGCTGAATCCTTTCAGCATTCCTTTTCTCTTTTGGTCTGCCTCCTTTAATGAGAACCTCAAGATCAACTTGGCTATATGACAATATTCCTAAAGCTAGGCCTGATGTGATGCCTCCCAATAACACAATAACTAGACATATAATTAGAAATAACCAGAAATCTAACCCACAACAAGGGTATTCATATTCATGCATTGTGTTATTTGATGTAATGAAGAGGTGTACTATTGGTAGGAAAAAATTAAGGGTTGCAAAAATGGTCACATTGCATGTAGAATTGAACTCTAGAGCTTGCCTTTTTAAGAGAAGTGATTGTGACTATTTGTTGCATGTTTACATATTGACAATAAGAAAGAGGATGATAGATAGGTACAAAAATATATACAGCTCAAGCGGCCAATACTCATTTTCAAGTGGAATAAAGTACAAGAATGTCGTTGTTGAAATATAAGTATACATTTTTTATAACAAAAATTGACAGCTAAGTGGGGCGTGCTAGTGTTGCTAGCTAGCATAGAAATAGACTGGGCTAAACAAAAGTTTGATTATATATAAGCTATTACTTTTATCACCTTATACTCTTCTCATGCACCTTATTTTTTACGAAAATATCATTTGTTGATTATATAATTCGAATTTTTGAATTATATAATTCAAAATCTTCTTAGATATAACGCAAAATATGATAACCTTCCTTATTTCAATCGTTTCTCTTTATGCCCTAAAACCTCTCTCACTATCCAAAATCCAAAACTCCTATGTTATGTGGTTCTTGAAGGTTTCTCGCTCAAAAGCAACACATTTTAATCATTTTCAAAGACTAATCACAAGGTTGTCAACATTTATCTATTGTATTTTGTGGGTGCCACCTATGTTGATGTGACATACCTCAATTACTTTCGTGACCTTGAGTTGGTCAATGATTATGCATGGGGAGCAGCTGCCCGTGCTCACTTCTACAAGAAGCTTAATAAAGGATGTAAGTATTGGACTTCGCAGTTGGAAGGATATGCGACCCTGTTGTAGGTCTAATAATAATAAAAAAAAATTACTTAATTGTTAAACATTATTTTTATTTATCTGTTGTCTATTGAAACATAAAAATAAAGATTCAAGAGGCCTAAGAAAACTTTACATAGAAAGGAATTATGTTTTCAAGTTCCGAGACAAGTTATTTGAAGAAGAAGACCTAAAAACGACGAAGATCGAAGAAATTGGGCTCGAAAACACAAGAGCATGCTCCTAGGGCATGGGATTATGCTACCATGCGCCTAGGGCATGCAAAATGCGCCTAGGGCATATGCAATAAGGCATATGTGCCTCAAGCATATGAAAATGCAGGGGCGCAAACATAATTTTATTCATTTTTTTGGGTTTAACCCGCATTTTTAGCACAAACCCAGTTAGAAATCTTCTACCGTCTCCACACACATTTATACCCTTAAATCACGATTCTTCCATATCTTTGTTAGCAATTTAAAATGAATACAATTTAAAAATAAAAAAATAACTAAAACTAAAAGCTGTTTTAAAAAGTTAACCGCCCATAAACTCTCACTCATATGACATTTTATTTTGTTTAGGGGTATTTAATCCTAAATTTATGGTGCCCACATGTCTGGTTCACACAACTATAAATGAAAATAATAATGATTAATATTTAGATTTTAGAAATGGTTATATTATTTGAATTCTTGTTAACTAAAATTAATTTAATTGACATAATATATTTTTCTTGGTGAAGTCAAATGGGGGAAAAAAAAAAAGTTTACGTGCTAATAAGCTGAATCTTGGTGGAGATTACTAAGTAAAGACTTCCATGTTAAGTGAGAGTAATACAAGAGTTAGGGGTTGACAAAGACTTCCCACAACAATGTAAATCTTGAATTATATTAAACATAAATGTTGAATTATATTAAACAACAATGTAAATCCTCAACTTTGTAGTTTCTTCAATTAGGCATGAAGACGACACTTTAAGTACTTAATTGCAAAGGTCTGTCTTGTTATGTAGAAATTTTAAATATAATTGCGTTGTGCATCTTGATCAATGAAAATAAAGGTTCCGACAACAATTAGGAAAATTGTTTATAACTAATTTAGAGCAACATGAATTTTGATCTTTACTAAGTATTTCTGAAATTTGTTCTCATAAAAAATGTGGGTATTTTATTTGACTTCTGACACCAAAAAAAAAAAATTCTCTCTAGTCTCGATTATAAGGGAAAGTTTATTTTTTAAATTTTTTTGGTCAAGTAGCCTAGTGGCTAGAGCTCACACAATTTAATTGTGGAGAAGTGGGGTGTCCGGGGTTCGAACCCCGGCCCCTGCATATAATATGCAATATCCGTATCAACTGAGTTAAGCTCACGGGGATTCATTCATTTTTTAAATTTATCGAATATAAGGGGAAATTTGTTCTCATAAATAATGATCTGTTGCGTTTATAAAAGTGTTTTGGTCAGGAATTGGTCCATGCAATTTATATGATAAAACAAGTGCAGAATGATTATATTGTCGGGATTAAGCTTCGTAAATTATTCATCTAATATCCTTCCTTAATAGATTGTATACATTTTATGCCTCAGATTTAACTCCACCCTTTCCCCAACGAAGTCTTCGACTAAGGTTAACGACGTGAGATAACAACTGACTTCTGGTGCACGACAGCAAAATATTTGATTGTAACTATGGCATATGACCGAAAAGTTACGGGAGTGCTATATATCGCGATCGGAATTGTCCCGAGTGGTTCCCGAATAGAGTTCCAGCCAATTAGATTTGGCTTTTCACGGAAAACATGGGTGATATTGTTTGTGATGTGGGTCCCATGTTTTTTATAGAATAACCATCGCGATATTCTTGGGAACGAAAATTCGGGACATTAAGCATTTTCCGAAAAGTTATACATGAATATAGACATACCCGTGATCTCTCAGGCGATAGCACCTATACATATTCTGAACCGTGTCCCTTAGATAGTCATCCTTACTAGGATCTGACTAAATCAAAAAATCAATTGCGGCACATTACATCGGCGGCAAAGCATTATAACTTAATGTTTCAAACATTTGTAAATCGTAAGCTAGCGTACCTTTTTTTATTTTTCATTTTTGCTTTTATAACTTGTGTTATTCAAATTATAGGGAAATTAGATGGTAATGGAAACATTGAATCTTCTACGAAGTTGAATCACAAAGATGTGCTTGAGAAAAGTCAAAATGAACACAATCATGATATTACTATAAGAAAGGCACGACGAGGAGGAAAGAGACAAGTATTTGGCAGTGGCGGGAACAATGGTAATCATAATACTACAAATACTGCCAAAACATCATCTGCAGGGACTCATTTTTGTGTCTTAACATTTATTTTATGTTTTAGCTATTTCCTTTTAATCATATTGTTTGTTTAGGTTTTTCTTTTTAGGCCTACATTAATCCTCTCTTACATTTAACTACTACTAAATGTATATTTTGGCATCAATCAATTTATGTTTTCTTGCTGATTAGTTTGTTTCATTTGTAAATGTCATCCGTAATATCATTTGGAAATGTAATGTGAATAGAAACAAGCAATTATTATTAATATTATTATTATTGTTATTATTGTTAATGTATATTATAATTATAAAAAAAATGAAGTATTTCCTTCCGTCTATATTTCATGGGATTGTTAAAAGAAACTACTCCCTCCCTCCCTCCAATGCTTATGATAAAATATAATTAGATATTTAATCTATGATTATTTAGTAGTCCGTCTATTTCATATATCAGAACAAAAAAAAAAATCTATTACGAGAAATAGGTAGTCTGATTTAATATTTTCAAAGAACTCAAAAAAGAAAGGGTCATGTTAACTTGTGCCCTTAGGGCACATGTTAAGCATTAAATTATTGCCTTTAATGGTAAGTATTAATTGAAAAAATTAATATTAAATTTTTTAAGTAATAAATTAACATAATTTCCGATACATAATTTCTATTAGTGGAATCCTTAACATGTGCCTTATATCTTCACGTAGGTAGATGTAGGTTGTAAAT
>Ga0315913_1006026_pt1 | contig 14703 bp, 10 predicted proteins | sample MpolsnodulesMG_FD_207736 | JGI IMG/M metagenome (GOLD analysis project Ga0315913, IMG submission 207736) | Medicago polymorpha root nodule microbial communities from Los Angeles, California, United States - small nodules | ecosystem: Host-associated > Plants > Roots > Nodule | place: USA... | reverse complement strand
CTAAATGGGCTAAGTTTCAAAATTCAAATTATTTTACCTTTAAGAATTCAAAATTTATTTTTATAATTATTTTTGAAACGCCGTTGTTTTTTCCAAAATGTAGGAGTGTAGGTAGCATAAGCATTGTTATTGTGCGTCTTAAATTCTATGTAAAGAATTTTTATAGGATCTTTCTTACATTTTAGTTGGCCCATTTTAGGCAAGTAAAACATGAATATTGCTGTTCACACTTTATTGTTTGCTAAGAAATAATAGTATTTTACGAAAATAACTCCTTGGCAGTTAACTACCGATGAACTAAATCGGTAGTAGATAATTACCGATGTGGTTATTTTTTTAGAATGAAAAATTGCAGGTTTGAAGCTCCGCGGCAGTTAACTGCCGATGGAAAATAACCCCATCAGTAGTTAACAGCCGAGGGATTATTTTTGTAAAATACTGACGTTTTTTTAGCAAACATTGAAGTGTGAACAGCAATATTCAGTAAACATAGGTAGTGGTTTTTTGTTGTTGACAATTATAGGCCTTGCTATGCCTATATCAATTGTCACATTGATTGGTCAAGCTCAAATAATCATATGCCTCAATTTTAAAAGCACTAAGGTGAAATATAGAAAACATAGCCACGAGGCTTGGGATTTTAGAGAAAGTGTATCTTTGTGATTTCTTCCCACAACCGGCCCCAAGGTTAAGGGAGTTTACTCACAAGAAGTGAAAACTTGAATACTTTATTAAAATAAGGAAATGCTAATCGGTGTTTCCAGGGCACTTGTTAAGGATATTAAAAAGAAAAACTATATAGCAGTTAATGCATTGAAATTGTGTAATTAATTTATAAAAAGTTAAGAATAGTTTTCTTTTATAGTAATAGCTTCATTTTTTGGTATCATTAACCAGTGTCCCAGAAACACCGGGTAACACCCATTAAAATAATAAGAACAATACAAGAATTTCCTGAGTAAAAGTGGTGAATAAAACTTAGATTACATGCCTTTTTTATAGTCACTAGGGTCCCTAATTTCGTGTCATTCACTACACATCATACTTAAGTGCACCTAATTACACAAGACTATTAAAATACCTACACATCATACTTAACGGGTTATAATTTATCAGCTTTTAGCAGCATTTATGGTAACTGTTTTGGGTCCTTTAGCAACACTTCTAAAGTATTACAAATTGATTTTTCACATGTGATTCATTGAAGAAACATTCCATTAAGTCCATTTGATCTCTTAGCAAAGTCTTTAAAAATTACATGTTTCCCACTAATTCTTTTTTTTGGTTACAAAAGCTAAATTCCCACTAATTCTGTCTTTTACTCCTTTTATACTTGATTTCTCTTTGATACCTATTGAAAAATAAAGAAAACGTAGTAAAATACTTCTAAAAACCAATGATCTATATTCGAGCGTTACTCTTTCATAACAAGGGAAGAATCGTGCTTTTAATTAGGCTCATTTGAATAAATATGTCAAACTTGAGCAATTCATTGTTTCACAAGGTAAACTGAAGCCATAAGTTCCTGCAGCATGAATGCTTAGTTAGCCAATTTACGCTACCATGAATATATCACACGAAAATGCATGAATCGTTTATCTTGGAATTAAGATAGCTATCCAATCTAATTAGGGACTTCAAATGAAGTTCGATGTAGAACACAATAGGGAAAATATATAGACGAATGAAACATTACATAAGAACAGTGTAATAGACAATAAGTTGATATAGAAGACTTTGTTTTCGTGAACATTCACACAATATTCTCTATCAGAGAACTAGTTTCTCTTTCCACAGAATCATAAGAACTAGTGTAATCATCACTCGATATTGTTTGGTCATGGTTGGTTCTTTGATCATCTACAACCGTTTCATGTGGATAAAGAGTTGGCTTTGGAGGAATTTCAAGGCTTTCAACATCTCCTTCGAGCATTTCCACTACTTTGTTCATTGAGGGGCGATCATCTGGTTTCAATTGTATACACCAAAGTGCAACTATGATCATCTTCTTTACTATTTTCGTTTCCTCCGCTGTAACATCTTCAATTTCTATTTCTCCCTCTTGTCCAAATTGATCATAAATCCATAAAGGAAAATAAAGCTGACTTGAATGCTCCGCTTGGGCATTTAGGTTTTTCCTTTTACTTGCCATCTCCATCAAAAGCATCCCAAAACTATAAACATCGGCTTTATAGGACACTCCCCCAATATTTTTATAGAACAATTCTGGAGCCATATATCCAATCGTACCTCTTGCCGCAGTCATTGTGACAATGCTATTCTCTATTGGATATAGCTTAGCCAATCCAAAGTCAGAGACTTTTGGGGTGAAGTTCACATCAAGAAGGATGTTGTGAGGCTTAATATCAAAATGCAAAATCTTCCTTTCGCATCCATGGTGAAGATAAGCAATCCCTCGAGCTACTCCAACCGATATGTCAAAAATTTGGCTATAGCTTATATTCATGCTTCCTTCTTTAGAGAAAATAAATTTATCAAGAGATCCATTAGGCATGAACTCATAAACAAGAGCACGTTTTGATCCCTCAGCACAAAATCCAATTAATTGCACCACATTCAAATGATGTATCCTTCCAATGGTTGCTACTTCACTAATAAAGTCTTGGCCATTACCTTTTGCCTTTCCCAACATCTTGATTGCAACACAAGGTCCACTACGTAGTTTTCCCTTAAACACAGTTCCAAAGCCTCCTTCGCCCAACTTTTCTTTGAAACCTCTAGCCATGTTCTTAATTTCTTTGTATGAATATCCAATGGGCATGAGATTGTTTTGTTGTTGTAGAAATATTTCAATATATTCAAACATTGACAAATGTCTTTTCCTCCATTTGTATATCAACAAGGCAATAAATAATGTCATCCCAAACAGAAATCTAGCTGCAAAGAAGGACGGTAGGACATAGTGTCCTGTGCGTAATCCTATTATATACTCTGTGTCACCTTCATATTTTTGGTTTGGCCCTTTTATTACTTCAATTAATCCTGAAACATACCATAGTAATAGATATATAGCAGTAAAAATTTAGGCAGATTATATTAGAGATATACTATCCGGAAACACTAAGGCCATTACCTTATAAAATACACATTGAATAAGTGTTGGTTTTGGATTTGAGGAGAGACAGAATCTTATAAAATGAAAAAATAGTATATAAAATTATGATCCTCTAAAAAACATGGTGTTGATGTCAAATTGTGTTTCATTAATAGGTTGAAAAAGCATATAAACCATAAATTATATTTTTCCTTCCCTTCTATTAAAAATAATTTTGTTTAGAAGCTAATCAAAGTATTATTTTCTTTTCAACTTCATACTCATTTTCAAAGAAAACATTATTTCTGAGAATAGCCTACACGTAAACATAACTTTTTTTTTTGGTGGTCGGGGTTCGAACTCTAGACTTTACATACATTATGCATTGTTTATACTAACTGAGCTAAACTCACATAACTGGAACAACAAACATAATTTTTAAAAAATCTAAAACAAACGGCACACTGATATTACAATTTTTGTGGAATGGTTGGGAGTAGTTTTTTAGTCTTAACTAATATTTTTTATGAACTGAAACTGAAAAAAAATTATTTTATTTTGCATAAAGAAAAATTTGGAAACACAAATCATGCTCGTAAAATATTTTTTGCAGTAGAATGGTAAGAGAACTCACCTATCCAGATAGCGACGATGGTATCTGCAACAAAAATTTGAGTTAAGTGAATGGGTTGATTCAAATCAGGGTAAGTATATTTGAATCATGTACTTAAAAACTAGATCATGTGTTTTTAATGGGTTTTGCAATTTACGAGGTAAAAGACATAATGGATATACACTTTTAGAAGTTGAGTCATCAAAGGGTTTACGGTGTGAAGCTGTTGTAGAGATAACCCGGTTTCAAGTGGAATCTTCCAATAGTTGGAGTAGAAGAAGACAATCAATTATGGCTCATGTGTGTGTATGTGTGCGTGTCTTGCAAGAGATGGGTAAATAGAGGATATTGTTTCACCAAAGTGGTATTTCTATAGAGACCTTGTGGGTTATGCTCTAATTGAGGCTATATAAGTGCAAGACTCGGAACCGAGGACTTTCAGGGAAGCAATTGAGAGCAAGGAAACTTATATTTTGCAACTTGTAGGACTATCTCTAAATACAAAGGAAGTTGGATGCAAGGAAATATTCAAAAGTACATAATGCATTTTGGGGGTTGAAGAAGTGATGGTACAACTTGTGGGACTATCCCAAAATTTATGGATAGTCTGAGGCAGGTGGATCTTCAAGGGACTAAAAGGAACATTTTGGGGATTTAAGACGTTATGGTAGAATTTGTCGAGCTACCTAAAAATCTTAAGGTAGTTGGATATGTTGAAATGTGTCTCAAAATTGATGTTGAAGTCTGGAAAAATCTTGGCACGTTTGCAGGGCAACGTGGCACGATTTTGGGTGTGTTTCTGCTAGGTTGTCACTGAAAAATTGTGGCATGATGCAGGAGCAACGTGACACGATCAGGGAGATAAGATCAAGTATTGTACTGCTACCAACTTTAACGTGGCACGATGGGCTGGAAATGTGGCACGATGCCTCGGGGTCTAGACACTATTTAAGGCTTCATTCTGCATATTTTTGGTAGAGCTTCAAGAGAGAGAAACTAGGAAAATCAAAGGAGGTAACTTTAGGGTTGATGACATTTGATTAATGTTTTCTTGAGAGGTTCTCTTGTGTTGGGAAACGTTTGTAAACACCTTGGGTGAGTGAAAATCATTGAGTGTCTTGTTCTTTTGTGAAATTGGAAAAATGGTAGAAATTAGGGTTTGTTCTTTGTGAGTTTGTTGAAGCTAATTTCTTGTAACCCTTTTGTATCTCTTTGTAAGAACTCATTGATAGTGGATTGGAGAGATCAATCTCTCCTCTAGAGTAGGTCAAGTTGGACCGAACTGAGTAAATATTTCTTGGTGTGTTTGTTTCTCTTCTCTCTTTATCTTTTTGCTTGTAGTTTTGTGTTTTTCACTTTGATTCCTAGATTAGATCTAGGTTTTGTTATTGTGGTTGCTTGTGATTCCTTTGCTCCACACATCTTTGTTTTTCATTGGTGTGATTTTGAGTCAGAATTCACAACAATTGGCACCCACCATGCGGCAAAGGAGTGAATTAGTTTAGTGGGTGTCAAGGATTCAAAGTGAGATATTGAGAAGTTCACCAGAAGTAACGATTTTGGGTTATAGAAGGTGAAAATGCAAGCGGTGTTGATACAACAAAAGTGTGAGAAAACTTTAGACCATAGAATTGATCCCCCATATGTAGGTCAATTTGGGTCAAACTTGATAAATAATCTGTGTATGAGAAAATGAAAAGTATATCTACATTTATTGTATTAGAATATGGGCATATCTCTATATTTATTGTACATATTATATATTACTACATTGATATGATGATCGTAGGAGGGTCATTAGGATATTATTGTTGTATATAATATGAACATGATGAAACCAAGGAAAAAGACACGGTCAATATTTTTTACAAAAATGCTTGCCTATTTATAAATGAATAAAACACATCGATATATTAACATTATATAAGTATTCTTACCTTTAGTGTAGAAACTCAGCTGGGACCGTATTCCTGCACCACCCAAAAATAGAAGAAAATGTCACTTATTTATACATTGTAATCACAACTAAGGTGAGAGGAATAAAATGGTGATGTACTACATTGATGGTAACAATAGACAGGACCTACATAAGTTGAGAATTGGCCTACTACTTTTGGCCATCATTCACGGTCGAGCTTTGCATAGGGTTGTTTCTCATCTGAGTTCTACCATTAATATTCTATTTTGTTTTCCAGGAAGATGCTGAGTCAAGGGATTTTTAAACTTAATGATGCAAAGCTTTGTATGGTGAGGTTTTGCGAGACCAGAGCTTGTGCTTGGCTTTGTTTTCTCACTTTGAACTTGTACCGTCTTGATGGCCAAACTTTGGTCGTTACAAAATCAAAATAGTGCCAAAGGCCCTATTTTCTGTTTTTTGTAAGGGAAAGTTTTGCTTCTTTAATTACAATTATTAATATCCAAATAAGTCTTTGACATATTCACAATGAGCTCAATTCAATCTCTAACTCATTGTAATATAGAAATTAACTTGTCCTCTAAATAAAAATGTCATTGACTAATTTGGTACTCTATTATATTTTGTCAAAAACTATATTGTGAATGACTAAAACGGATCTCTAGACTAACAAAAATCAAATTGAGGGAAGTAATATTTACCACAAATATCGGTCCAACCTCCCAAGAAACTGTGGCAAAAGCAAACGCATTGAAGTGTCTCAGTGGAAGTGTTTAAGGAGCATTGCGTAATACCTTTGCAACGATCTTGAAAAATATGACGCAACCATGAAATCTCAAATCCATATTCTAACGCCTTGTGAATAACATCATAAGAAACCACTTTATTTCTATGCATAGGATTAGGAGTGACATCATCGGAAAGTACATGATTTCTTTGAAAACTCGTCAACAAAGAAGTTGGAGTAACCAACATCACATGACAACCAACTTGAAAATCATCAGCAATTAAATCACCAGCCATAGCATAAATATAATACCCTTTGGATTTGGAGTTCAAACTGAGACATGAAGAAGTATTCACATATTTATGATTGTTGGTCACTCGATGAGTACAATTCAAGTAAACTATATGCTCAAAAAGATGTGCATTAGAATCTCCTCCTGCTGTAGCTTGGTATGGATCTGTGCAATATTTGTCCACGTAATTGTATCTTACACAGAAATCAGATTGAGTCAAGAAATAGAGAGGAAGTGAAGAACAATTATCTTGTTGAATTCCAATATCAACCAATCGTATTGTGAAATTGTTGTAGTTGATGGATTTCACATAATATTTTCCGGAATACAAATTTAAGGTTGTCACGTTATTTTCACAAGATAGTTCATACCTGCTATCCCCACAATCAATTGGGTCATCTTTTAATCGAAAAGGATAACTTATTTTTGATATTTTGCCACAAGATGAAGGTGGACAAGTATGCTCAATAGGTATGCAGGTACCTCGCTGGAGTAGAAATGAAAATGGTAACAACAATACCAATATCACTCTCACCCACCACCACATAGTAGCGAAGCAGTTTTTTATTTGAAGCTTGTGTTTCTTTGTTCAGATATGGCGTGCGTACAAGACTATAAAGACGTTGTTAAACCAACCGGGTGAGATGAATTATGTCTCTTCTAACTTAACCAACAACAGCGCTAAAATTTTTAGGGTAAGTTTGCCATCCATTTGAGTCTCACAAAGTTAGAGAGATTAGTCTGACTCGTCGACAACATTCATAGATATTCACTCCGTTATTAAATACATATCACAATTTGACTACGTTCACTATTTACATAATCTACTTTAACCATATTTACATAAATGATACCTCCGCCGTCTCGAAATAATACTTCTAACGTCCCAAATTATGTTTAAGTAAATTTCTAAAAAATCCATTTTTAAAAATATAAAGAAAAATCTTTTTTTTTTAAATCTAAAACAAACGTGATTTTCTCATTTTTAAGGTCAATAAAAATATCCATCTATACATAAAGAAGTAAACATTTATTTAACCACTCACCCCCTGTACATTTTCATGGGGTGTTTGAGTTTTCCTTTATTTATTAGGGAGGCACTTGACTTGTTCAAATGCTGAATTGAGGTTTGGGTTGAATTTGAGTGGGTTTGGTGTATGCCACTGGTAAAACTTACCAATTTATTTATATTATATATATAAACATATATATTGTCAAATGTCAATGCATAAGGTATAGTTGTAGAAGAAAAAAATCCCAAATTATAGTGGAGCATAAGCCCACACACTATATTATTATTTTTTTATCAGGTAGTCTAGTGGCTAGAATTCACCTTATAAGGTGAATAAGTGGGGTGTCCGGGGTTGGAACCCCGGCCCCTGCATATAATAATGTATTGTCCTACCAACTGAGCTATGCTCACGGGGCAAGCCCACACACTATATAATTGTCTCATTCTTGATTGGTGGGCAACTCATCCGTCCATTCTATATTTGGATGGTCCATAATTCCTATGAATCCATCTAAGATATAGAATGAATGATGGATTAGGGTGTCTATTAAACATTAAGTTCATTTAAAATGAGGGAGTAGTATCTATTAAGCACGGATACGAACATGACACGGACATGGACACCGACACGTCGACACAACTAATAATTTAAAAAAATTACTTAATTCAGTATAATTACAAGTGTCGGTGCGTGTCGGTGTCGAACAAAATACATGTCCGACACCGAGACACACCTAATCCAAGGAGTATCCATGCTTCATAGAGTAGTATTAAAAAGAAGCATTAGAGTTTGGTTCTTATCACTTTCTTTTGGGCTAAAATAACAAATCCCTGTAACATTAGAATGGCAGGATCACACAGTTTCATCATGCTGCTGTTTCTACTACAGCTTATCAATAACAGCAGCAGTCATGAAGAGTGTAGAGAATTGTCCTGTGGACCTTACGAACCGATTGTTCGATTCCCCTTCCAACTTGTTAAGGAATCATCACAACATGAATGTGTTTATCCTGAGTTTTGCCTATATTGTACTCAAAACAAGAACACCATGATGGTGTTATCTACCACTTCAGGTCCATTCAAATTCTTTGTAGATTACATAGACTACGAATCAAACCAAATTTCAATTTCGGACCCAGACAATTGTATTTCCGAGAAAATTCTGAAACTTAACAAGACATCATTTCCACCTTACCGATTTTATTCAGAATCAATAACAAAATCGTCTTTCTTCAATTGCTCTTCATTTAAGAAACGACACCTGAGAAACGAAGATCAATCATCTCAATGGTCACAAGATATGATCATCTGTCCAATTTACATATCTCATTCCTACGACAGTGTCATCGCATTGGACCTTGTATCGTGTACAAAAATGTTTGACACGTCAAACATTTTCGTGCAGGATCTTTCCGTCAGTTTGAGTTGGCCTGAACAAAATTGTACAAAATGCAAAGCGAAAAGCATGAAATGCAAATGGAAGAACAACAGTACCAAAGGTGAAACTGATTGTTTTGATTGCAACAAAAAACAGAAAAAAATTCAAATTCCAAAGTCTCTTATATACGCCTCTACAGGTTAGACTTGGTTGTTTTATGTTTTTCATTTTTGATCTATGCTGGAAGACAGTTTTATTTGACAGTTAATATGTCATTGTAGGTTCAATTCTTTTGGGGCTGGTTCTCATCGCTTTATTTAAGATACATCTCTATTTTAGAAAGAAAGAAGAGGATCAAATTAGAGTTGATAAGTTTTTAGAGGACTATAGAGCACAAAAACCTGCTAGGTTTTCTTATGCTGATATAAAAAGAATTACAAACGGGTTTAAGGAAAAACTTGGAGAAGGAGCTCACGGAACTGTGTTTAAAGGAAAGCTCTCGAGTGAGATTCTTGTGGCGGTGAAAATGCTCAATGGCACAGAGGGAGAAGGAAAAGAGTTCATAAATGAAGTTGGAATTATGGGCAAAATCCACCACATCAACGTAGTTCGTTTGCTTGGCTTTTGTGCAGATGGAATTCATCGTGCTCTTGTCTACAATTTGTTTCCAAATGGTTCGCTACAAAGCTTCATATTTCCACCGGATAACAAGGACCATTTCATGGGGTGGGAGAAGCTACAACAAATTGGTATAGGAATAGCCAAAGGAATTGAGTATCTTCATCTCGGTTGTAACCATCCAATCATTCACTTTGACATCAACCCCCATAATGTTTTGCTAGATGAATCCTTTACTCCAAAAATTTCAGATTTCGGTCTCGCCAAATTATGTTCCAAGAATCTTAGTGTCGTGTCCATGACAGCGGCTAAGGGAACCTTGGGATACATGGCGCCTGAAGTTCTATCAAGAAATTTTGGGAATGTGTCTCTTAAGTCTGATATTTACAGTTACGGAATGTTGTTGCTAGAAATGGTTGGAGGGAGAAAGAATGTAGACACGTCTGCAGAAACTTTTCATGTGCTATACCCAGAATGGATCCATAACTTATTGGAAGGAGATGTACGTATCCATATTGAGGATGAAGGCGATCTTAAAATTGCAAAGAAACTTGCAATTGTTGGACTTTGGTGCATTCAATGGCAACCAATAAATCGTCCATCAATAAAAAATGTTGTGCAAATGTTGGAAACCAGTGAGGATATCGAGTTAACTGTGCCTCCTAATCCTTTTCACTCGATGACTTCCATAACCACTAATGATCAACGCACTTTGGCAAGAAGAACTTTTCAAATGGAAGTGATTCAGGAATAAAAGAAGATACTTATTTATTGAATCCCTCATCATAAGAAAGAATTGAGTATCTTAATAATTTGTAAAAATCTTGAAGTTGTTTGTATGCGAGTAGTGCGCTTAAACATTGTTCTGTAAAAAATAATCTCTAAATTATAAAATAATAAAATTACTTTGATTTCTATCTAAATTGTCTCATTTTTCTTCCTCGACACTCAACATCATATTTTTGCTCAAAGTGGAGTTTGGAGCAGTCTTGAGCCTTTGTTTCAGCAATATCAAAGTGCGGAGGATGTAATCTTTGCAATGTTGCAATATGGCAACAGCAGCCAAGTTGAGTGTTTCACTACTATTCTTTCGAGCATGTGGAAGAGTAGAAATCTCAGAATTTGGCAGCAAACTACAAAAACGAACAGCAGCATTCTGGAGCGCGCGAAGCACTTGTTGGAGGATTGGCGTGATGCGAACAGACCTCAAAATGCAAGAGCAGCTGGTACAAGGCATAACAGTAGCAGCAGTAGTGAGACAACAGACCAGCAGACCTGCAGTCTAATGGTACATCAGACTAACAGAACAGCAGAGCAAAGATGTAGAAACCAGCATTTGGCAAGCTTAAATGCAATGTTGATGTGTCATTCTCAACATCCCTCAATAGAGTAGGGATAAGTATGTGTATTCGAGATGAGGAAGGGTGTTATGTGCTGTCTAAAACTCTATGGCTTACACTTTTATGCTCCGTGGAAGTTGGCGAAGCTTTGGGGTTATATCATGCTATGAAGTGGATTAATGAGCTACAATTAGCGAATGTTGATTTTGAACTGGACGAGAAGAAAGTCACTGATTATTATGCAAGGAATAGAGGTGATATTGCTGAATTTGGTATCATTATGGATGATTGTATGCATTTGTGTCAAAATTCTTTAACAAACTCTAGTGTCGAGTTTATTAGGAGACAAACAAATGAGGTCGCTCATACTTTAGCGCGGGTAACCACATATCGAGTTAGCTTCCGAAGTTATATTGAGATTCCGCATTGTATTACTGATTTGATATCTTATGAAATGCTATAAGTACTTTTCCTTAAAAAAAAAAAAAGTGAATAGGAGTAAAATTCCTATGTAAATGCAACAATTTAAAAGAAACAGAATGCCTTTAAAAATAAAATAAAAATAAAACAAGTGAGTACAATATTGTTTGTAATACATATAGTCAATGTGTTATGTTCAAGACTTGGCCAACCCACAAGACAATTGGTGGACAGTTTCCAAATTTGTCTGTCCAGTTGTGATGTGCAAATCATATTCACCATATTATTATTTTTTTGGTCAAGATTCACCATATTATATCAAAACAAAATAAAATTATCTTTACCTATTAAATAATGATATTATTATCGTTAAAAAAAATAAAGATTACAAAAACTATATCGTTTTATATTTAAAAAATTCAAGATACTTCAACATCCACAAATTATAATCATCACTGCAAAAATTTGGCATGCAGTGACGGATTTAAAGACTAAATGTGATAAAAAAAACTGAAAATATGAAATTGTTGACTACATCACTAACTCTTTTAGCGACCAATATATTGAGGTTTGCATAGTAGTTGGCTTGGAACCTTGATTATACTCCTCTCAAAGTTTCAGGTTAAATTTTTCCTAATATCAATTTCGTTGAGTTAAGTCTATACAATAGAGACCCCGCAAATGGACGGTGGGCCACCCTTCGAATTAGTTTGATCTTGAACTGAATACCGATTTGAAAAAGAAAAAAAAACTTTTTCAACGACCGATTGAAATAATTTGATCACTAAACAAGAGTTTTTAATAGTGGATTGCTTTCTCCATGTCTTTATATACTTTTCAATCAAGCACATTCAATATTTCATCTTTTTATATAGGCATGGCAACAAAATCCATACCCGTGGTTACCCGTCCGAATCAAACATAATTTGACGGGTTTTCCCCGTTTTGACTGAGTTTGGGTATGGGTTTGGGTTTTCCCCGATTTCAAAACACGGGTAACGGGTATATAAGTACCCACCCCGAACTCATACCCAAACTCGTCCTGAATGCAGAAAATTACTTTATGTTGATATGCCATGTTATTTTGTTTGATAATTGTCGTGTTAAAAAACTACCATTGATATTTAAAGGATCAACTAAATCAATCGGTCTAACAAATGTTAAAGTGAACATATTGCTCGATAATGCATTACAACATTTCCTCTACGGGTTGCAAAAAAACTTCTATTTTTTATTAAAAAGATTATTCGATGCGGGAACGGGGATGGGGTGGGGATACCTGAACCCGTCGAGGACGGGGATGTGGTTCAATTTCTCATCCTCGTTGGGTATGGGTAGGGTAGCGGGTAAGTATATGAGAATCGGGTACGAGGATGGGGAATGTAAAATCCATCCCCACCCCGCCCCATTGCCATGCCTATTTTTATGACTATGCATTCAATTCTTTACAAATAAAATTATTTAAATTTTTTAAGGGGACAAACACTTTGCAATGAGTAGAATAAAGGGTTATGCTAACAAGTGCTCTAGGGTTCTTGTTAAGTAAACAACAATAGTAAGTTTGCATTAAATACAACAATATTTTAACTTTTAAAAAAATGAAATTCATCACTTTTCACTATTTATCAATGCAAAATTTCTATTTTTATCCATTTAACCAATGTCCCTGACTCCAACCTGAACCCTCGTCAATTCGATCATCATTCACTACTTTTGCACTCTTACTAATTTAAGGAAACAAACATCTGATTTCACCTCATTTTAAAAGGAAAATGCTAACAAATGCTTTTAAACAGTATTAATGAAATAAATATCATAAAAATATCTTAGTGTGCGTTTGTTTTAAGTTATATTCATAGATTCCTAAGAATAAAACGATAGAAATATGCATTCTTATGTTTGTTACAGGTTTATTAAATTTCATTCCCTCTTATAAAACGTTCCTGGGAATAGAAAATCTTTCCCAAAGAAAAGGGTGGGAATAAAGTTCATATGAAGATTGGAATAAATTCATGTGTAATTACCTTCTTTTTTTTTAATTTTATTTCATGTGTAATTACCTATTATAATTCCTATATTTATGGTTCCTGGGAATATTATAATGTTAACCAATCATCGTTTTACTAAATACCTTGGAATAAAATTCTCATCTTTATTTTTTAAGGAATGTTATTCTATTCCTAAGAATAAATTTGGTAAACTTGAAACAAACACACCCTTAGAATATGCGAATTCAAATTTTAAAAATGTAAAAAATAAAAAAAATTAAATGTAAAATTTACTTTCCCTATATCTAAGTACCTTTTGCATTTTACACATTTCTTAGGAAAAATTGTTAGTGCAATTAATGTGTCTATTTTGTGTTAATATTACCAAATTATCCTTTGTTTGTATGTGTATTAAATTTGTTTTTCCATATTTCAAGATAAGTTAGTAGTATTAATTTGAGGTATGTTCAGGCAAATAATAATAAATGTATCTAGTAATTTAAAAAGGGGTTTACATTTGAGGATAAAAATAAAGTCAAATAAGTGTTTAGATATAGGGACAGAGGAAGTAGTAGTTAGTAAGATACATTTTTAAAATGATATGGGTTGATTGTTGAGACTAAAAATTCTTAGTTGACTCCTTCAAATGTTGCATTTGCCGTCCCTACCACCAAACATTTATGTTCAGTCATAATCATATTTCATTTAAGCTGATTGGAAATTGATATTCATAAGGACTATTCTGAAAAACTTTTGATATTCATAAGGACTATTCTGAAAAACTTTTGGCATCCCCAAAGTCATCGTTGTTGTCAGTCAAAGTACATTATACATAGTTTTAAAAACCGGCTCGGACCGGCTGGTCGAACCGGTTCGACCAGAAACCGGTGGGTATGCCGGTTCGAGCCACGTGTCAGATCGGTTATGCATTTAAACCGGTGAAAATCGGTTTGACTCGTCAAAAACCGGCTAAAACCGGTGACTCGGCCGGTTTTCTGAGCCAACCCGGTTTAATATTTTTTATTCTCATAATTAGTCATTAGAGAAGGATTAATACCGATTATTGCTCCATTAATGTACCAATTAATATGGTTTAATGCTTCAACAATTAATGAGGATTAATGCTTCAACATCAACATCTTTTGACTTTGTAGAAAATCCACAATATGAAAAAGTGAGAACAATAGGAATCCAACCACATACATCAAAATGAATAGCTAGAAACTTAACCACCACAACAACATCATATCTTGGTTATCAAATGAAATATATTATATATGTAAGTATATTACATTTTAATTTAAGAAGGGAATAGAACACAACGTTTCTTTTCTTTTAAAAAGGC
>Ga0315913_1006022_pt1 | contig 14709 bp, 7 predicted proteins | sample MpolsnodulesMG_FD_207736 | JGI IMG/M metagenome (GOLD analysis project Ga0315913, IMG submission 207736) | Medicago polymorpha root nodule microbial communities from Los Angeles, California, United States - small nodules | ecosystem: Host-associated > Plants > Roots > Nodule | place: USA... | reverse complement strand
TCTGGATTTATAGAAAATGAGTTAAAAGGCGTAAAACTACTGTTATCAAGAAAGCTGCTTTCATTGTTGTTTTAACAATCTAAAAGAACTTCTCCATTTAATTGACATCACCTGAAGTAGTGATGAAATTTTACTCATTTCAAATTGCAGCAATTTCACAATTACTGTAACATCAAGAATGCTACATACCTATTGCACCTTAGGCTTTTAATTTATTTTTTCAAGCTACATTAGCCCATATTTAAATTAATCATCTTTGCTCCTACGCTTGGAGGTTCGAACAGAATCACATGTATCATGACAAATTCAAAATGAAAGGTAAATAATCCTTTAAAGAAACGAGAATGAGACAATCATATTGCTTTAATTGAACGTAAAAATGTTCAAAAGTTAATATCTTGATGGTACAAAAGCAAATTGGTTTGTAAACATACTCCTTGATTTGACCTCAAAAACAGGCGAGCTATGCTGCGCTCCTCTCTTTTCGTTGTGCAGCATACTAGAAGTCTGCAAATACCAAAATGCGGAAGGATTCTTGTTAACAAGGCCTCTCATATGAGGATAGCCTTGGTACAAGTAATCCGATGGATTGAAAACAGGCGTTTCTTTCTCAAATCTATGCGACTTGCTTCTATGTAGATAACTATCTGGATTGTAGAGTGGAGATTCATTCCTTGACATTGAATTTACTCTCATACAATTCTCAACCACCTTAGCCTCCTCATTGAATCTCTCTCTAATATCCTTAATATTTCTCCAAAACTTAAAAGATCTTGTTTTTGTGATAATATTCCATGCCTTGAAACCCGAACCACTGGAATTGACAGAAACATTGCCTGATGATTTATATGGAATTCTTTTGCACTCAATGCAGAAATTCTTGTACCTCTCGAAGTCGAAAGCTTCTCTCTTTGCTGCATTTGTTAGACATGCATTTGCCTGAGGAAAAAGGGGTGGCAGAGGAAAATGAGATTGTGTACCATTGTTACAATACTTGAATAATAATCAATAATAGGAAAATAAAATATGACAAAACTAACCTCAGAAACTAGTTTGAAGGCAATTTCAGCTTTTGGATGTTTGTTTTTATCTGGGTGAAGTTGTAAGGCTACAGAGAAAAACCAACCAAATTAATATAAAAAAATCATCATAATTCATGACATAGAGATAATGCAGATTTAACATAATAGTAAAACCAGTTAAACCTACCAAGTTTATGGTATCTTTTGCGAATGGTATTTACTCCTGCATTTTCTTCTACCTATATGAAGAGATATGTATCAATGAGAAAGAACCAAAAGAAAAAAGTCACCTAGTTTGCATTGTACCAAAACAAGAAAGGTTGAAAAGAACTTACTCCAAGAATGCAATACCAGTCAATGAAAATTGTCTTGGTTGGAATCCTATGAACACAAGATGCAGAACGTGTGGAAATGGAGCAAATTTCTAACACCAACTTGGCTTTTGAATCTGATTCCTGTCCCATTTCAGAGTTTGATATGATTATGAGAATGTGGAAGTGAATGACAAAATATGAACACGGGTTATCACAATACAAATAGTGAATGTGGTTTTGTTTTGTTGGTTTTCAGAAACAAAGGGGGTTTAGCGGTTAGGAAAAAACCAACAACCTTTGCGGAGGAGATTTTTGATACTGGATCAGTTGTTGGTAGGAACAGAAAAGTTATCTTTGGAGAGGTTAACGTTAATCTCTCCAAATGGCATTGTTTGTTAAGGATGGCAATCTAGAGAGAGGGTGCATTTGGCCTTTTAATATTAATATTTTTGGTCTAAATTGGATATTTCAAAAAATAAACTAGATAAACTATTTCATCAAGTTGGATAGAACTACAATGAGCGACAAAATTCTCTTTCATAATGTTGTTGCATCTTCATAACTGAATCCAAACATAAGATCTCTAGTTAAGTTGAAAGAGGCTCAAACAATTTCATCCATGTACTATTGGGAATTTTTTTTTTTTGAGAAATATTTTTTATTTTATTTAATTAAACTAAAAACCTTCATTTGTATAATTAGATATTAGGCAATATTTAACTAAATGTTGTAGCCCTTATATTTGTTGCAACTAACACCTAAAGTCATATTATTAGGCTGCAAATATAGAACCATCCCAAGTAATTGTGACAATCACATAACTTCATTCAACTGTTGTTTTCTAAAGAATTTTTAAAAGAATTAACAACCTATAAGATTTTTATGTTTGTTGAACCGGTTTTGTAACACATTTATTCAACCATTTACCTGTTCTTGAGGCTACTTTTTCAACATTTCTCTTTGAAGATCTACTTCTAGTGTTTTTGTTTTAGGAGGGCATTGTGGAAAATTAGAAATTAGAAACCTATGTCACATTTATGAAAAGGAAATAAACACCCTCCGTTTTAAGGTACTTGAATGATGAAACCCCCTTTTATTTAGAGGCCCATAACACATAGTACTAATGCAGATGAAACGTGACGATTAATGGTTGAAATTGAAAATATATTGATAGTGTTTTGGGAGTTTGTGCCATTGTGTTAGGTAGATTGCAATATTATATTTGGTACTATATCTTTAAATTCAAAGGGAAATTACCCGTGAATATGTGATGATGGGAGCGTTCGAGCAGGGTATGACCCACTCATATAATGCCCGGTTGAAGATTTAAAAAAGTTACTTTGAGTAGTTTAGAAAAATGATCCAATGAATGTCCCTACCTTATTTTGTATCCCTTTGTTCAAAGGATCACATGATTATCATTCTTGTTATAACATAATTCATTTTATAGGACTCTATCACAATGTACTTGAGGGCTGTTAAATTATAGTTTTCACCTACTAATGCAATGCTCTCTATCTCTGTTTATAAGCATTCTTTTTTAAAAAACATATATTTGTCCTTAAATAAAAGACATCTTTCAAATTATTAGATGTACCAATTATTATTTTCAAATCATATTCTAGTTAATAGTATTCATTGGTCTTAGAATATAAAATGTTAACATTTAATTTGGTAATATTTATAAGATGTACCTATTATTATATTTTTTTTTACAATTCAACTATTGAAACAATTTATTTACTTATTTATTTTTTTCATTCATTAGTAGATGATGTTTTTTCTACACACTAAGTGAGCACATAGTTTTCCATTATCCATAAGGTTGCAGTAGTAAATTATCAGCCATAGATGTGAATATCTTGCAAATAAAAGGTTCCATCATTATAATGCGTTTGTTGAGTCTTAGGTGAAAATGTAACAACAACTATCATTGAAATGATTTTAAGAAGAAAGTTTGTTTGTTCTGGTTGAAGTTTGTTTTAGCCCCAAATTCACAAACAGCTTAAAACCTTTTCCAATTTCCCAAATTGGGATAAACGGTTTTCTCCTCTCCAATTTTTAGTTGGAGTTAACTATATATAGATTCCATTCCATTCAAGACAAAGAGATTTGTAAAATTCAACTATTGAAGCAATTTTTTTTTATTCAAAAAAAAAAAACTATTGAAGCAATTTATTTATTTATTTATTAAGCGTTATTATTGAGAAACACCCCAACTCCACAATTGAATAGAGATTAAATTTGAAGAGTTTATAAAAAGCAATAAGAATGAGTTCTGTAGTTTTGATGAGTTAAACTCGGTTGGTAGGGACATTTACATTGTATATGCATGGTTAGGTTCAAATACCGGATTCTCCACTTATATAATAAATATGTTATTAAAACTTATACATCATTAACCCACTTGGGTTGACCTAGTGGTATTGACTTGGAACTTGGGAGTATGCTCCTCCACAAGGTCTCAGATTCGATTTTCTCTGGTGCCAATTTGAGGGGGTTAGTTTAGTTTCTTAAAAAAAAAAACTTATACATCATTGTGTATTTTTTTGGTTGAACTTTTCGTTTTAGTCTCTAAAAAATTTCTTCAACTTTTAATTTCTCAAAAAATTTCCATCATCACTTTTGGTCTCTGTTGATGTGCAGACTTCATCCTTTTGAATGAAAAATTCTAGGAATGTTTAGAGTATTATTAGATTATCTCCCAAAAAAAAATTAGATAATTTTAACGAATCATTAATTAAATATGATTTTTTTATGTTTTTTACACTTAAAATTTTATTTATTATTTGGTGTTTCAAGGTACTCCCAAAGGTCAAGAATCTCATTTAGTGTTTGTGTCGCGGATGCTTCCCAACACGTGCACGACTTCAGGATAAAGGTATAAATTTTCCATCTAATTGTGTGAGCTGTGATGCTAATTATGAAGATATAGTCCGTATATTTTTTGAATGCCCCTTAGCTATTCATGTGTGGCAAGCTAGTGGGGTTATAGTGTGAAGTGGTAAATAAGGCCGAAATCGCATCAACAACCATTTTCTTGTTATTGCAACAACTACAACAAGGTAGAGCGAATAAAACGGTAATTGTCATACGGAGCATTTGGAAGCACATGAATATGAAATTATGACAGAGAACAACAATTTTTTATTTTTTGGAGATAGCTTTTCACTTACTATAGCCAATACTATTCATTCTCGTCCCCATCATAGTAGGTCCGAGGTTACCATTAGCGCTGCAACCGCGAGTACAAGTAACGCGAATGGTGATCTGGTCAATGGCCGTTGGAAAAAACCGGGTAAAGGAAGGTACAAATGTTAAATTGATGCATCGTTCTCATTGCAAATGAATATTTAGTAGGAATCGAAATGTGCATCACTGCTGAGGATGGTAGCTTTATTCTTGCTTAAACATCGTGGCTGTCCACCTTATGCAATGTGGATGTTGGGGAAGCTATGGGTCTCCTTGATGTTATCTAGTTGATTTATGATTTACAATTATACAACATTGAAGTGGTTGATCATTTCAAGAAAGGAAGCACAAATGTTAGTAAGTTAGGTTCTATAATGCCCAAATGTAAACATTGTTTTACTTCTTAGATTAAGAATTAAATAAGTTTTTAGATATAAAAAAAAAGTGGCATGTTTGAGTCCTTATAAAATCTTTTAGTATACAATTTTAGTCCTTGCTTAAGTTAAATTTGTTTAACTATCCTTAAACTTCAAAAAATTTTAATGGTTTTTTTCCAAACATGATAGAACATTATAAAAAAAAATTCCTTTTTAATAAATGAACTAAAATTTTGTTTTATAGGTCCAGCTTTTCATTAATTTGAATTTTTTGAAGTTTAAAAAATTCTAATTTCTAATTTTTCCTTGTCAAAAATAAAATCTAATTTTTTGTGAAAGCTTTTTAGTAAGGTTTTAAATATGCTTGGTAAAAGTTATCAATTTTTTTTAAAAATAATTAAACATTTAAATTTAACAAAGACTGAAATTTCATGTTGAATTTTTTTATATGGATACAAACATGTCACTTATTTTTTATAAAGAATAACAACAAAATTAATAATTATTAGGACCAAAAAACATCCAATTAGGTATCGAACAAATCATAAATAAAATGCCACGATCATACTTTTCTAAACACAAATAATAAGCAACATTTTTTATTTTGGAAAGATATAAGAAGTAATTAAAAAATAAATTTTAATTTTTATAATAAACATAGAGTAAATAATTGGAAAGTAATGATCGAGAGCCTCTCCAAAATGGAGAAGCTTCCAAAAATTGACGAGCTAGTTCAGACCAAAGTAAGGCCGAACCAGTCGTACGAATTACATGTGTGTTCGTAATTATAGGTGTTGGCACAACTAGTCGTCACTTAACGATCATTGACAGGTTGCCTTTCACCCCCTGACAGGACAGGTTAGTTATTCTTCAGATAGGTTCGTTTTATTTATAAGCTTGTTCCCTCCTCTTACTCTAAAACCCAACCGATGTGGGACTTATACTAAGGAGAATAAATCAGCATCAATAATAAATAGCTTGGTTATGTTACAAAATTTCATGCCCTTTATGCAGCTTTGAGCTCCTGCTACACGATCAAGGAGTATAAGGAAGAGAGAGTGGTAAACGCTACTAAAGGTACTGTATCTCTGTTATGTCATTATGGTAAGATCCATAGAATTCTTTGTCTAGACTAAGACTGGAGTCATACTTAAAAAACAATGTTGATAATGGCGTATATGTTGTATTCACTGATATATTGTCTTGATGATAAAGTAATCGCGCTTGGATTTTTGACAGGATGAAACCACATTCTCAATGTTCGCAAGCTTCTACTCTATGCAGGATAATAAACTTGCTGCTTTACTCATTGGAGATGCATATTATTAATATTAGTATTCAAAGCCGTGTGTACAGAAAAATTAGTCTTAATGCAAAAAAATCAAGCCTATATCTTTTGATTTTGGTAAGCCTAATCAAGCCTTAATGGAAAATGATGAAGAGGCCTCCGCCCCTTCAAATCTTAAGAAGAGCTTTTGTTTGATTAGTGATCTCACAATATATCTAGTGAAAACAATAAGGAAAGTTACTCCAAATAAGAGGAGTTTTTGTTTGAATAGATTTTGGTTTACATATTACAGCCAATAAGGAAAGTTCACAATTTTTGAATCTATACATAATTTTCTTTTCATGCTAGGCCGTGGCACCGTGCGACCACCATAGACGATCCATACATACATAACAATATCGGACACGTATCTAATACGATCCGTGAAAAGAATGCAATTATCAATACTTCACACATGGATAGTACAAAAGGATAATCAAATTCAGAAATTGAAAACCCCGTAGGTTAGAGCCTTGATGACAAGTGTATCAACTATTATTAGATCTGATCAACCTCCGTAACGTGTTTTTAAAGATTCAGGAGGCTCTTCATCCATGATGCTTGTGCCCATTTTCTCAAAGTACTTGCGAATTGTTGTTTTGCGATCAGCAATGAAGGTATGGTCCAAGAAGTTATTGTAAGCTTCATCACCTAAGCTTTTTGCTGCCAGGACACTGCAATAACTCATTACCATTAGTTAATTTTACAAAATAATTGTTCGGATTACTGCGGTCATAAGCTAGTTTCATCGGAATCTTTCTTCTCATGTAAAAGTCGACGGCTTACAACAGTTGATCCAGTTTCCAAACCTATAATAAAGTTGGAAGACCTAAATGACTCATAAAGTTGCGTGTGCTAGATAACTGAGATATTCAACCCTCTTTCCTGAATTAAGGACTAAACAACATTCAAGTCCTTCAACACGACTTTGATATTATGATCACAAGCCAAATCATGTAAAGACAATGAGTAGATACCAATACTAATTAAGAATAATAATCATATTCAAAGTTGATTACAATTAAATGATCTCCCTCAATCTTCAGAAAAATGTTTGTGTGCAAACCAATAGAAGATATATCAGGAATTAGTTTGATCATTAGATGCTCAAACCCCCTGTAACATTTCCATGCCAATTTATTTTTACTTACTTTTTATAAATAACAGTAATTTATACCTCAAAATCTGTTTTTCAAACATAGCTTATTAACACACTTTTTGACACTTTTTGAAAAGTTAAACAGATATTAACATTCCCCAAACATAAATAATATAAACCTCAGAACCAATTACTTTTGCATTATTAATTGAAATTTAAAAGACTACTGACCAGTGTCGAAGATAAACACGGCATGGTAACACGTCATTGCGCCAAATCTTATGGGTATTGTATTCCCCATATTGTTTAAAATATATTTCCCTTCCCTCTGCAAGAAAAAAACACAGAAGGCACAGCTATAAGGTATTATTATAGTTTATAAGCTGTTCTGACAACTGATTAGGAGCAGCATGAGAAATATAATGCATGTTATATTAAGTATGCTTGCAAATTTGTGTGCTTATATATTCACTTGTGTTAGTACTCAGAAAAGAACCAACAATCCCCTTCATGGTAATTTGTATAAAAAAAAATGTAAGGAATTAGTTGTGAAAGTGAAGATGCAAGTTTTTATTATGTAATAAAGTTAATCACTGGTTAATAGAAATAAGTTTCACACAAACTGGTGTAATAATAATTAGTTGGAACATTACCACAACATCTAAATTTGAAGAATTCCTCATCAGTGTAAGATGCACATATGACCTGCATTGAAGAGACCACAATATCATCAAACCAAAAAAAAAAAAAACCATCATATCTTACAATTAATTCTAACCAGCAGGTAAATCAATTTACTTAATTTATGATTAGGAAAATAGCTAGAAATGTAACATTTAAATTAACATAGCATACTGCTGGATTGGTAAATGGCACCCCATCTAGTGATTCAGGGAAAACCTACAAGAGACAATATAAACAATAATTATCAAATTATAGTTGGAACTCTTGCAGCAGATATGTGTAGGATTAGATTTCATATTTTTGCTCATAAAAAGAAAGATAACTCACTGATAAAAAGCGATATTCGCGCTCTCTTTTGATAAATGCTGGAATCTGTCTTCATAATTAATTGGATACATAAAAAAAGAACGAGTTATTATTCTTTTTATATAAATAAATAAATAGATAAAAAGTATTGATCTGGTATCTAAAAAAGCTTTACACATGCATCATATTTTACCATGTAGATAATTGTGAAGATACTTTAAGAACAAATATAACAAATTGATATAATGATGAGATATGATTGGAATTGGATGCATTAGCAAAACTTGTTACAGCATAAGTTACAAAAAAACGATACCTCTGATTTCTTAATATCAAAAACAGTAATTATAATGGTTTCACCTTGACAAGGCTCGACAGAGAGGCCAGCAACTTCCTGCAAAGAGAATAAGCCCAAACATTGAAGCAATTAATCAACCAAATTCACTGATCAAATAATAATATGGAGGAGAGGAGATAAAAGAAAAAGAGACATCACCTGAGTTTTGAGGTTGGCTATGCCATGATTGAAAAAGAAGGCTCCTACAACCGAGAAGAGACGGCGAAAACCAGTTAACCTGGCGGTTCGGAAGTTAATTAGGTGAGGAAACGTGCTTCTGGCACTTTTCTCTGTCAAAGGATATAAAAGTTAAGAGAGTGATGATGAAATGATTAAGTAGGCTGAATTGAAAGAATAAGATGAGTTGGTTGGTTAGTTAGTTACCGGAGAGGAGAGAACCGTAACCGCAGATGGAGATGTAACCGTCTACATCACTGGGTAGGGAGGCCAACGCCAAGAGATCAGATGATACGCCCATCACAACAAACAGAGCACCTCCCCAGTTACTCTGTTTGGTTGGTGCAAACAACATACGCATTCTCATTAGTTGTTTTTATATATTTACCAAAGTTCGGTGTTGGTGTTGACGGAGTTCATTAACCACTTGAGTTGTTTTTATATTATTGTGCCCACCTCACGAGAATCCACGTTCCCTTCTTTTTTATTGTCCATAAGTATGGGCTGGCATTACCATTCTTAATAATGATTGATACCCCTATATTACCCATACCATACAACTGATACAAGTCACATAGGTAAATAAATAAATACAAAGACAAGTTCTTAGAATAATTTTCAAGGAAAATGGTGTATACTCTACATTTGTTTTTTAGTGTGCTTTTGAAATGTAAGTTGTATACTACTGTGAAATATAGTGTGGCATATGATATATACCACAATACTTCCAAATATCACATGTGCAGCCACTATTTCTATCTTACCTCAAAGATCCAATGAATGTATGCAAGTCTTCAATTTTTTACGTAAAAACAAAACTGACACATAACTGTTCATTCATTGTAGTCGTGAGTTGCATTATTCCCCACATGCAACGGTCCATGTGATTTTTCTCTATGAATTTATAAAGGTAAAATAGCCTGTAATGGCTGGAGCAGGATTTGATAAATTGATATCCAGTCTCCGCAAATGCTGTTGTGCATTGGCCCATAATTTAGTAGCATGTTGTTTAGAGTCTCATTTACATATTAAAATAGTAGTCTCGAGAGGCAAGACTATATAAACTATTTTAAATTTACAAGTTTATGCTCTGAATATCAAAATTTACACCTTCATACTACAAATTTGTATCATATATTTAAGGAAGCAATTAACAGTAAAAGGGTTTAATCTGCAACTTTAGTGGTTAGGAGTGGAAGAGAGTTGGAAGAGTGATGAAAAAAGAGGCAAATTGCTGACATATCATCCATAGCAATACCACTTCTCTTTCTTTTCCATTCACGTATGGCATATTTCACAAGCCTTTCACCTGCTTTTTCTTTATGTGGCGTTGCAGAAACAATCTTCACTGCCTCTTCGTTGGATACAACATCCCAAACCTAAGAAGTAACGAAATACTAATCAATTACTTCAAACATTTAAAAAGATAATAATTTTTTCAACATTATGCACATGTTTTACGCTCACTCTATAAAAGAGACATACCCCGTCTGTTGCTAAGATGATAAATTGATCCCTAGTGGTAAGTTTTCTATGTGTCACATCTGGCACAGAGATTAGACCATAGTCCTTCATACAGTAATCACCAAAAGCTCTAGATATTGCTAATCCTGGTGTTTTACCATTTGGCATCCACACCCTATACACTCCTGGTTCATCTTTCATACAAAATACACGTCCTTTTGATTCTTTTATGCGTTCTGCCTCATCTGAAATCAACAAAAATTACAACACTCAAATTTCTTGAACAATACTATTACTTTTTACACTAGTGTGTGTATTGTAAGAGAAAGATAAATCTCACTTGGTAAATTTGGTTTGAAGTCAGTGGTAAGCTGAAGTGGAAATAATGTGCCATCCTCTGAAGTGGTTGCTAGCACAAGTCTTGAATCACCCACATTTGCTATAATAAGGTTTTCACCCTGAAATATTCATGACAAATACTTCTGAGTTAATTGAATTCAAATTTTCTTTAGAGCCCGTAGTATAGTTATTATATTTTTGCTTAGGTAGAGATTGAACCATCTCTTCCCTTGTCACTATGCACCTTAATTTTCATCTTAACTACTAAATCAACCTTATAATTCCTTATCTTGTTGACATTGAACCTTGTATTTCATTATCAATTTTGAAATAGTGATGAATATAAACAATATAATCGAATCAATGTTTTAAAAATCGCACCAGACATTTTTTTTTTGAGGGAAAAAATCGCACCAAACATATTGAACCAAGGAGAAAATTTAAAACGCACGAATCACAACAAAATCACGATCTATGTCCTCAAGTAATCGAACACTAGATGGTGTCGATTCATAGTTCCATTGGTTGAATCGTCCAGTTCAATTTGAGTTTTGAAATAGTTAACAATTGCAACTTTATAAGATACTTATAGCATCTAGCAAATGATAGCAAAACTCATGAAACTAAGTAGCGCCTAATTTATTTATGCCGTGTTTGGATTTGCATTTGGCTCATAATTCTCACGTCCCAAGTTGTTGTCACACTGAAATTTGTGAAGCTATTTTTTGTAGCTTTGGCATATTCATGCGTTGTGTTGTCTTTTGGACTTGTATCAAGCTTATATTTAGAAGCTCTAGACACCAATTCATTGGAACAAATGTTTTTTTTAAAATGACAAATATTAATATTGTTAGTTTTATCTTATGCTAAAGGTGAGCATCGAATCATCAACATTACTGGTATTGTTTTACATTCTTACTAGTATCCAACTACTCGACTCTCCGGACAGTGAAGTTGGCAATGCTGCAGTAATAATTGAACATTGACCATGTTGTAGGACCAACATTTTCAAGATTCAAATAAGTATCAATAGCTAAAAATAGCAAATTACATGAGTATAGATATATGACCTGTTTGATGATTGTCAAAGCTGTAGTGCCACTTTGAAAGGAATCAATCCCGGTGTGCTGCTTCAAATCTTGGTCAACAGCAGCAAAAGTTTTTATGTAGGATTGCTTCCATAGGTCTAAACCATGAATATTTTTGTCAGCTTCCATCTTTAAATCTAGGTCAATTGATGCTGCAGCCAGATTTTTTTGCCAATTGCATAGCAAAATAGCTGGTATTAATTTCCTAACCCTTTTGGCTACAAAATGTCCCCAAGGACCATGCCCATCAAAAACTCCACAAAACATCATGTCTTGTTGGCATCCAAATTCCTAGCATCAGCAACAAATTAATTAGAACATTATAATAATTACTACATTAATCTAATCTATAGCACAGTATATAAATTTTATCCTAATTGCATACCTCCCAAACAATAAGACGGTCTTGGTTGACTCCTTTTTGGCCTCTATGTGTAAAAACAGAAACAAAACTATTGTCCTTGTTGGCTTTAACAACTCCAGAGGAACTCAATAACAATTCATTCTTCCTTGCTTCCTTTGCTAATTCTTCCACAGCTTTCCTTGCATCATCCTTTCGAAAATTCTTCTCTTTCTTGATCGACATAGTTCTTGCCAATCCGTTGACAAAAGATGGGAAATGAACCATGATAACTGCATGCCAATCAAAGTTTTAGAAATTTTACACACTCAACATAGTTCAAACTTTATGAGTTCATATATGCAATGAAAATTCTAGCTTAGTAAAGGAAAGAATGATATACAAGACCTTTATATTCCTTGAGTTTTGGAATCACCACCAGCAAATCCTATAACCACAGGAAGTCAGGAACCGTGAAATGAATGGTAAATAGTAAGTATGCTACTAATCCTACTATATACTCTTCATAAAAAGTTTAAGCACAATTCTTTATTGTAAAAGTATATTTCTAATGTGGTGTCATTCTCATCTTTGCTTTGGCCACCAATCACCATAAGATACATTTAACAGGTGGGCATGTTAGACAATGAAAGGTGATAAAACGTCATAATGACCATTTGACTCACAATTATGGGGTCTAGTTAGTAATTAGAATTTGCATAGTAACAGTTTGTACTAAGAAATGACAAAAAAAAGTAGTAAGAGTATTTCATAACTTCGTTAAAACAACAACAACTGACCAAATTAATGAATTAAAAAGTTTATGATAAAAAAAAAATGACAATTACTCTTCGTACAAGGTCGGTGATTAACAACTGCTGCAATATCAAATTGACAAGGACATAATTAATTATCCTGTCAAAAAAAAGGACATAATTAATTATCTAACTTGTTTCTGTGGATGGAATTTGATTGTAGTTTTGTGGTTATCTTTAAATAAAGTGATCATCAAGCTTTTTTTAATTTATCTTTCTTCTGGTAAATATCTCCAATATTTGATTAATGATTAAACACGTACTATTCAAACATAATGAACATTTTAATAATGTGACCTAATCTATGGAGATAAATTTAATAACACAGCCAAGAGAATATACCAAACACTAGGCTAAAGCTCGGCCAGCCGTTTCTTTGTAGGACCCTATAGGATGTTTAGGGTCAAACACGTGGAAATGTGTAGGATGTAAAAAATAAAGTGGACATTTACGAGATTAGTTAATTACAAACCAAATATTTATGAATATAAAGTTGCTTTGGATGGGGGCATTACTTCAAGATAATGTTCATAATGTTCTAAAGTAAAGGAAATGGCACGTAATGATAGAGCTATAATAGAATAAACATGTCTAAAAGTCATAGTATAATTGATAAAAATGTTGAAATTGTTAGATTGGATGTTGTGATCGATGTTCGAACCTCAGTCATTTCACTTGTACATATGAATTTTAATAATTATTTGTCATTTTGTCTAATCTATAAAAAAAATGATAATTTTTTGATTATACATTGAACTCTAACATTGTCTAAATAAGGTTCACAGATCTTTAACTCAGCTGAAAAAAAATATGAAAATGTTAGACCAAACAATATGCCCACGGTTTGAACTTAGATTTCTCCACTTTTTGTGTGTTAGTTTTTAATTATCATTGACATTCCGTTGATAAAAAATAATTGTCAAAATAAGAGTTTGAATTCTATAAACCATTATGAGAGTCAAAAAATGTCACAATGGAGAGGATTTCATGAGAGTAAGGATTCTCTCAATTAGATGACAAATGTCATTTAGTATGAGATAGATACAAAAAAGTCGATAGTAAATCTTAGCACTTATTATTTATTGTATTTTTTATTAATTAGGTTTTTTATTTGCTTGAAGCTGAAGTTGAATGTAAGTTGATTTGTTTGAAGCTGAAAAAATTGGTTTGTGAGATAGAGTTGAGGGAGAAATGACTGTGTTTTAGGTTTTGGAAATAAACCAGTTGTTAAAAAGCAATTTTCAAAAGGACCGTAGTGAGGCCCATAAGCCCAACCTCGTCCTTGAAATTAGCAAAAAACATCGTCCAACAAAAGCAGCCACAACCAGATATGATGGAATCATGTCACGGTCAACCCGACACGTCATCGTTCTTGTGAAACTTGTAGCCTCAACATTCTTCAATAACCAAATTGTATTTGTCCTTCGCTTCTCATCTTCAGCTGAAAAAAAAAACATAACAAAAACCAATACAAACTTTGCGTGAGATTCACGATGATGATGATCGCCGACACCGTCACCGCTGCCAAAAGTCTCTGCATCCTTCGCGCCTATCAATTTTCCATCGCCGATTCATCTTCCGATCAGATCTCAGCAATGATTCATCCTTGCGATGCGGTGGCTCCGCCGCCTGTCAAACCTAGCACACATAGGATCCCACGTCGGACGCTTACCCGGAGAAGACGACGAACAAGACGGAAGTTGTCGGGCGATGATAACGGAGGCGAGGGGTTATTCTTCGGTGATGGCGGTGACGGTGTTTTTGGAGGTGGTGGTTTTGGAGGTGGCGGCGGGGGCGGTGGCGGTGATTGGAATTTTAATAGATTTGG
>Ga0315913_1006021_pt1 | contig 14710 bp, 11 predicted proteins | sample MpolsnodulesMG_FD_207736 | JGI IMG/M metagenome (GOLD analysis project Ga0315913, IMG submission 207736) | Medicago polymorpha root nodule microbial communities from Los Angeles, California, United States - small nodules | ecosystem: Host-associated > Plants > Roots > Nodule | place: USA... | reverse complement strand
TGTAAAAAGTCTAGTCTAGAGTGAGACCCCGTCGTTCATCTTTTATCCAGTTGTAGTTTTGTATATGTTTGTGTGTGTATTGTTTCATGGGGTGGTTAATTTTGAATTTGAAAGGAAGTAAAGTACCTGGAGATCATTAGCAACAAATCCTGCATCAACAGCAGCACGAGTAGCACCAACTGAACAAAGGAGAGAATAAAGTTAGCAGATTTTACTTGATTCACAAAACAAACAATATGATACGGAAGCAATGACAATGAAACACGCTATCATGTGTTAAGGCATGGAATTATATATTAAAATCTATGGTCATGCTAGCAAGTGCCCTAAGGGCATTGTTTAAAGAACCCACGAAAAGAAACTTTGTCTTGAAGATACAAGTCAAACACATGTAAAGTCATAATTACACAATTTTCTATGTAAAAGTTACTACTGTAAATTGCTTAAACAATGCCCTAAGGGAACTTGTTAGCATTTTCCTTAAAATATTCTCCATGCCATCAATGAACTGGAATTTAAATCAGGGAAACTATTGTGAATCCAGCAAAAAAGAAATAACAAATCTCTGGCTATATAAATAAGCATCATAATAGCATAAATTAACAATAATACCAGCAGCACCAAGTTTCTTGGCTAGATATTGGATCAACTTAAAGTTCTCAGCACTCTTTAGTGCACGACCACCAGTAACTACAATCCGTGCATTCCCAAGGTCTGGTCCTGCGTCATCCCGAGAAGTTTGAGATATATACCTAGACTTGTCCAGATCTGCCAAAATAATGAAGACTTTAAGTTTGTTTTGCCACTTGCAATTGTTCACATATCCAAGTCTGAAGGGGAAGTAATTGATCAAATCGATGTAAATAACTAAGGATAATTATCCCTGATACAGATGATCCATTGATCTTTGTAGCATCAAACCAGGATCTATAGTCAACAGATAAATAAGGACACAAGCATTTCCTACTTGTGTTTTCAATTTGCCCAAAAACGAATTGTCAATGCACAAGAAAAAGATAAACAGACCTTCGTCGAAGGTTGAAAGATCAACCTGAGATATGGAAGCCTTATCAGATTTTGAGTCAACAGGCTTCTGAGAAACAGGAAAAGAAGTGGACCTAATTGTTAATATACAAGGACTGGCACCAGTATATCGGACTGTACAAAGTGCATTTCCTGCATATATTGGCCTGTATGAAATTAAAATATAATTTTTTTTCAGTCAGACAAAAAACCCAACATTTATATTTCATAAGCATGCTCATAATAAAAAACTCAAATACGAGAAGCAAAACATGCTGCACCAGTCAGCTGCCAAAACAATAAAATTAAAAAACTAAAAAGACATCCCTACTTTGTTAGCCAACTTTTTAGCTCTATAAATATGCCTTAACACATGCAAAGTTATTCATTTTAATACTATCCCATTAGCTATGGAGGTGAAATTAACGTCAGAACAAATAAACAAGTTACAAAGGTACCTGCTTGTGAAAGTCTAAATGGTTGTGGTATCTTACTTTAGTCAATCAATGTACATTAGATTCTCATTTTTTTCCACTCTTTATTTGTTAAGACTAAAGTGTGGAATGCAAAGATCGTCTCCTATATACATGAACCAAATTTACAGTGTATCACTTCAGTCCACACCTAAGTCACAACTCATGAGTTCAAAATCGGCCTGATGTTTTGTATCACGACCTGGAAGCTAGCTATGGCAAATCCATCCTTATAGCAATACCTACCCTAAGTTTGAAGGATAGGTCCTCAAACAGTCCAGGTTTACAGGTTTTTCATTTGCCTACCTCAGAATCCAAATTAATATCAGATCAAGTGTCATACTTTGTTTTTAAATAGTTATTACAAATACTAAAGAAATTAAAAACATAGTTGACTGTTGAGCTAAACTAAAGCTTATCATACTAAAATTGTGGGCGAGTGGAATATGCCTAGATTTATAGTTGCGCTGCTGCATTTCCATTATTTTTATGCAAATATTTTTTCAAGGATTCATAACACACAACAACAGTGAAGATTAAGAAAATGATAAAGACAGAATCTTGATTATATAATAGACTGACTAGAATGCTAAATGATAAAATTGTATCTTTTCTTCCCAGACACAGTCCAAAGGGAGTGAGATTTTCCACGAATCTATAATACGTATGTGACAGTTGCAAAGCAAGAGAAGGATGGAAAGAAGAAGTATGTCTCCTTCATAACAATAGCCTAATCGCTAAACAGTCAATAACTCGCAGAATAACAATACTCCCTCCGTCCCATATTAGATGACCTAGTTGACTCCGACACACGTACCAATGCATATGTTTTATCTTTGATATCTTCAATTCTCTACTAAAAAAATTATGAAAATTTAATATTTTAAAAATATTCATTGAGACGAATCCAACAACATCTTACATGATATTATTTATCTTTGTGAATTAGTAGAAAAATATGGTCAAAGTATGTTAAGTCAATAATGTATATTGTTAAATATGTCATCTATTGAGGAAGGGAGGGAGTAACATGTTAGATTCATTAACCATTCACCTTTCATAAAAAAAAGTCCCTCTCATCTTTTAGAAGTAATATGAATGGTCAAAGGATCGAAGGTCTACTTTGCAAATTCGCACCAAAGTCATACAAAGTCATACTTGTAATTATTACTATCCAATATTTTTTTCCATGAACAGCTTCTATCAAAATAATCTTTGTTCCTTGCTTCACAGTTTACATTTATTCCAACAAGCCAGCCAATTTCTATTCTGGCCATGACTGAAAATATCACAAATGAATGTCCTTCAAAAATTTACCCTACTGTACAAATTATTGTAAGATACTTAAATATAAGCCATGATCAGCTTTTCTTCTCTGCCAAGACTGCATTAACATCCCCAACGCTGTCAATTTTTTTTGGGGTAGCTCGCCGGCGAATTTTCAGGTGGCCGAACTTCCCTGCACCGGGTGATGAGCCCTCAAAAAGAAAAGGCAAGTAACCAGTAGCTTTTTTGTACCTCTGCTGAACCTGAAATTCAAAATTATTGCAGGGTTTTAAATGCTAGTATTCCATGAAGACTCATTTACTATGACTTTGTTTGAATGTTCAATAAAGAAGGACATGGAGTGTAATATAAAGAATGTGTAATATAAGAAGGACCTTTTGCTTTTAATCCCTTTAAACAAAAAATATTTTTTAGTTCTTGAAAATATATCACTTATTACTTTTAGTCCTTTTGTTTTGTTAAGTCCGTAAAATATGTGTTTATGTTGGAATTGATCGGTATAAAACTATATACAACATTTGATTTTAGTTCCTCAAATATGAACTCCATAAGGACTGAAATGAATACTGGACATATTTTAGTGTCCAATTCCAACATTATCAAATTTTACATGGATTAAAACAAAATAATAAAGACGAAAAAAACGTGGTATATTGGCATTGACTAAAAACAAACAAAGTACAAAAACTATAAGAAAAAAATGATATATTTGCTGCAAGGACCAAAAATATATTTAAACCTAGAAAGAATATAATGGAAAAGAGTTTTCTTTTCAATGTCTTGGAAACCAAATCATGTCATCAAGAAAGACACAACTTTAGGTCTCATACAGTGGAACTATATGAGGCATAAAATTCAAGATTGAAAACTACAAAAACAATTAGCCTGAAAGAGATATGAAGGATTTCAAGATAATGAAAGTAAGATAAATTCATAATAAAATTAAAATACCTGAAAAATTTGTTCACTGCTCTTGAGACAATTTCGACCGATTACACAAACCGTTCCACCTGAACCGCCACCAGTGATCTTGGCTCCACATAATGTACCGCCTTCGGCTTTAGATGCTGCACTATGCTGCAATTCTTGTACTAAGTGTACAAGCCTATCTGTTCCATCAGAGCCAAGTCCACAAGCACTGTAGCTGTAGTGGCACTGCAAATGATAGTTTATATTTTGATTATTTTTCTCCTTTTACATTTTTTGTATTTTTGAATTCTAGTATCAGATTTTCATTTTAACTTTTGCAAGAGTATAAGAAATTAAGACATTGCATTGATCAACTGAAGTTGTACATGTACCTGATATAGCAATTCTCCTAAAGAGTTAAGTTGATCAGTCGAACTTGCCGATGTCAGAAGTGCTTTAAAGGTCTGCATACCATATTATGGCAAAGGAATTAGGTAAAAAGATGCAACAGTTAGAACAAACAATCAGTTGCTTGTGACCGATTAAATTCTGGAATAAAGTCCTAACCTTGACTCGGAAATTTTCATTGATAGGATGTAATGTGGGAGCTCTCACTACGTAAGTACGCTTCTCATCAATAATAGTGACAGGATCATTATGATCTTTATATTCCTTCAAAAATTGACCACCATCAATGGTTTCAGGAAGTGTCTTAGCGTAAAGAGCCATAAATCTGCCAACAAAAATTATAAGAAGGAATTCTGTATTCACATCAAAATGTAAAGCATGGTAATCGAATTTACATATTATAATACGAAATTATATTATAAAAAATTGTTTGCAATCATGATAACATTTTTTTCCAAATAAAGGAGAAAAAAAGATTTACCTGTGAGGTGTTAAATTACATAAGTAATCTAAGGAAGTTTCTTGTTTAAGTAGTTCTATGTCATCTTGTTCTACTTCATCGGAGTTCAATCCATTTGCAGCACTCATCTCAGTCAATTCCGTGGAAGCCTTTGACTTTATCATCTTCATACCCATAAAGGTTCCAATTCGGACAGATCCATAATCTGCACCTCCAACACTGAAATATACAACATTTAGGGACATGCCACGCTGCTTTCAAATACAACTTATAAAACCAACTTCTGTTCTCTCTTACGTGTTGTTTTCACATTATTTACGCATACCAAGAAAACAAAAATAATTTTTTTTATGCTGAAATCACTTGTCTTTTTCCAATGATACCCTTAACTCTTTGTGATACAATAGGTAAGGACTTTTTGACAAAAAAATAGTTAACATCCGTAAAGCAGACAAAGATATATATAGAAAACCAACCTGTGTCTTATTCCGGAATCAATTCCCCAAACCCGGATATGGTTGGGAATTTCGACGAGGCCAACAATCTCTGCAGGCTGCATCAATAACAAACAGTATCATATCGAGTCTGTAGTCTAAAATAAAATAATAAGAGAGCGTTGATTTTTGCAGCTTGTAATGATGCAAACCTGGCAAATCATAGCAAGAAGTTTGTTGGCTTCACCACATGCTGAAGCCATCTGGTCCATAACACCACATGGAGCTCCTACAATGTGATTTTCCACCTGATGGAAATTGTAAGAGAATGAGTGAAACTAAATCAAGTGAACATGCATGCTACAAATAACACAGGGATTCCATGTTGATCACAATATTGAATAGAGTCTAACCTTCTGGCATAGCAAAGCCAGATCCCTTGAGCCGATATTCAATCCTGAGTTACAAAGACAGAAATTAACATAATCAACATTTTTATTGGAAGAAAAATAGATCTAATAATGTTTAAGTATTCATAACATTCAGAATTAAAGATAAAATAAATTGTACTATTTTTATAAAATAGTGAGACGTCAAATACTTTTAAACAAATTTGTCTCGCTGAATATCCATTGTAATCCACGAGAACAATTAAGTTTCCAAAAATAAATGGTTAGGTCATCGTAAATTATTATTAAAATTAAGTGTTATTACCGTGAGAAGCTGCAATAGCAGACATACTAGCAACCTCGACAGATGCAGAAGATGATACACCTTTCCCTTCTGGGACCGCAGATGATACAAGCATGCTGATACTATCCTCAAATTTCACATCCAATTCAGTCATTAAGACCAAAATTGCCCCAGCAACATATGCTGCCCACCTGTGACAGTTAGTCGATGGTCATATTAGCATAATGGAATGCGTGAGAAAATGGCTTATGCATATAAAGTGATGCATTAGTGTTACCGACTTTTGGGCTGGATCTTGAGCAAAGTATTTTCTTGCTTTCTCATATGAGATTGGCTTGCCTCCATCCATAAAATCAGACAAATCCATGTCAAAAGTTGGGGCACGATTGCCTAATTCTGAGCCGTATGATACCTGACGTGATCCAGATTCAGTGAAAATGAACATTATGAAAAGTCATTATCATCTTCATAAAGTGATGACGGTGTCCAATCAATGTGCAATCTTATTTATCAAGATTATTCATTTGTCATGCCTCATTGTTATATGAATGAACTCCAATTAATAGTTGTTAATGTTAGTTAATTTGAAAGTATTATGTGGAAATTTTATACGTTCTCAAACATACAATTTGCAAGACAGCAGTGTGAGGCCCTCCTTTGTCATTCTGTCTGGCCTCGGCATGTTTCCACAGTCTATGTTTACTCGGATGGACTCTTTGCAAAGCAACATGACAAGCTTCTCTAATTGGCATCTGCAAAAGAGTGAGAAAAAAAAAGTGAGTTGTTGTCTAAATTCTACAGCATGAGTCTATAGTTATTATCATAAATGTCAAACTACATGAAAAAGATGACCGTTGAAACTGTATGGAATCAAATGCAATGAAAATCAAAATCAAAAGCGGACAGAAAATCCAACCTGCAGGACAAGACTACCAGAATAGTCAGCAATACCGCCCATTACATCTAACCTTCCAGGAGCTCTCGTAACAAAAATTTCTTCCTGTCACAATTTTACCAAGAATCAGTATTTGAAGTTAATAGATTATGTAATGAAGTGACATAACAAGTCAATATTAATAACACATTTTCTTCGGTATTTTTATCATTATTAGGGTATCTTGTTCCCATTAAAAGATGCAAGTTCAGAGAAAAGAAATTTTTAAATTTTTAAATTTTGATTTTGAGATGAAATGATTAAGACCTCCCAATTGAAGAGATTAGCTGCAGCCTTGCGCTCTCTCTTTGTATGCTTCACAACCAACTCGGATAAGCTCTGTAAGAATGCCACAGTATCTGGAAGACCTTGAACATCTCCATGAAGAATGTCAAAATCTTCAATGCCCCTAGAAAAATAAAATAATGGGGGAAAAATGACAGTTATATTTCCTATTAAGGAACAACCAAGAAAATTATACGCACAGAAAAGAAAAAAAATATTGACACTCACGAATGAAATGCATAGCCTCCAGAATTCACAGGCGAACCAGGTTGTTGGTCTTCGGCGGAAGCATACCATTCTGGGATAGCAATATCACGGCCAGGGGCCCTTTGGAGTTGATAACCAAGAACTATTGCATCACGCAATCTTCTCGCTCCACTAAGCTAAACGCCGTTAAGTAAAATTTGAAATGAAAATAAAAGTTTCAACACTTTTGCAATATTTTCAGGAAAACGAATCAATGACAAAATTAACAAAAACTAACACTGTAACTAGATAGCAATCACAGGGCCTTTACCTTATCCGATGCATAATTTTTTCCAAAAGCTGTCTCCTGAAGGATGTGAGCTGCCACCTGCATTTTCAAAATGTTTTATTAACCAATTTATCAACTCTTTTGGAAATAAATAGAAGCTTCAAAGTTGACACGTAAAACGCTGATCGTAAGGCGGGGAAAGGAACAACTATAGAAGAATATGAACACACAATAGCTTTTTATGCATAGATGTTTACTATCCAGAAAACAAAAGATAAACACTTTAATATTTCAGTTCAAATAACAAAATAGAGGTAATGTGATAAGTGCTAAAAAATAAGTGCCAATGAGTTGGTTAATAAAAGAAAAAGATGATACCTCACCACCATTGATGCCTGTATCATAGCAGGGTTTCAAACTTATCGCACGTTCAAGATAAGGTCTCCAGTGACCGGTGATTAAATCTCTCCTGATCATTTCGACACCACATTGAGAATACTAAAATAAAAAACGAACGATGGTTACTATCTTGTAAGACCTTTGACAGTTAAAAAAAAAAATTAAAGAGGAGAGCAAAACTTATACAGAAAATGTCAATAGAGTACCTCAAGCATATTTCTCAAAAAAGGTTCTTCGTTGAAATAATCTCTGCGTACAAAGACAAAGGGACACTTGTATGCCAAGGCTTCACTAACGGTACCATATCCAATTTTTCCTAAAATAATAAAAATTGCAAATTATATATACTGCTACACTTAATTGATATTTGCAATTATGCGAGTTTCATACTAACCAAGCATACAGTCACATGCTGCAATAATGTCGGGCGTATATGCGTCTTTAGCAAGTTTCCTAAAATTTGGCGGAAGGTCCGCGTTGTCGGAAGCACCACAAACCTTGATTATGAAAGCAAAAATTAGATATGACCAAATATATTGTGATCAAAATAAATGAATAGCATTTTAACGAAACAATGATACAAACAATGGTGGAAGAAGTACCAGGCACAACCAACCAGAAGGTAAGAAATCTTCTTTTATCTTCCATCCTGATGGCTGGAGATAAGACGAGTAATCAGAGACAGAATAACATATTGGAGATAAAATTGAAAAGTATCAAGTTATAAATGACTTAAGGTTTACAACAAAGTAGTGTTAGCTAGCAATAATAATCCTGTCAAATATCTTTCTTATAACTTAAGACTCTATTACAAATTCATATGATGTGACAACAAAGATGGTAAATAGAATGATGTATGAATATGAGCACTACAGATTTTACAGGATATGAAGATCTAAAGCATGCAAGACCAACTCAAGGGATGATGCCATATGTTTGTCCGGAGTCCGGACCAGTCCATAGCGCATAACTCACACGAGTTGCTTATGCCAACAATTGGTCCGGACTCACATGAGTCCGGACCAGTCCACAGGTGCAGTTTTAAAACCCTGTAATCGCAGCTAAAATAATGTCGGAGAGTATATGAATACAATGTAGCCATTGTTTTGTTGAAATACTTTCCATTCCCACCAAACTAGTAATCAAGCTTGCCAAAATGCCAAATTGACTTATGAGAACCTTGAAGCAAAACCAAAACATGCCACCAATCTGAGATTCAAATGAAGAAAACACACTGTTGCAAAATTGCAGCACTCAAGACAGTGTTGTTAAATAATGGCGCTGTAACATAGAAGAATTTGAACAAATCGTTACTGTTCCACAATATATTATTTAGTTCAAAATATTGTCAAACAGTGGCTTTAGCAGGCTATAACACTGTTGCATAGCGGAGTTTGAACAGACTGCTGTGTTTTTGCGATCTGCGATTGACAACACTGATTCTAGAGTTCAAGTGCACGAGTAATACAACAATAAGAAGGGATGAGATGCCAAATAGAAGCATCTTCTATCATCCATGAATGTAAAAACTATTATAAAATTCCAGTTTTAAAAGAGGGGATCTAGGCAATCACCTGGCCACCAAAGTTGAGAATAACGAGCTTCACACCATCTGGTACGTTGAGTTCCTTCCTTACCTTCAACAAGCGAAATTCCAAGCATGTAGATTAGGAGTTAAATCACACTATGGAATAGATCCATTGTGGTTTGGGAGGTAGTACCTCTTTTGCAGATTTGTGCAGCCTCCTCACCACCAAAGGGACATCAATAACATCGCGAAAAGCAGGCACTGCAAATATCGGAGATGCCACAATTCAAGTTAATCATTAATTAAGGTCGGCACTCAAATAATGCTAGGTTATGAACATGAAATTATGTAAACATTTACATACTTGGGCAATATCCCGGGAGACGAATAAGGAACTCGCAATGGGAATAGTCCTCAGCTATCTGCATCAGTGTAAAATATCGATATTTGCCACTAATTATATACAAGACTAAATGCTGGGCATAATCAGTTATTTATAAACAAATATCAACACAAACAAACAGTAATGAAACTCTCACTCAAAAGAAATGACTGGCTTCAGCAATAAGCCAACCAACACACAAAAGACCGAGGATTATCAAGAGAGCACAAATTATGCTATTTGATTCACGTCTCATTCATATGATTAGAACAACAAAATATCATTTGATATAAGATGAACAAGCAAATTTTAACATTTCTCTCAAAAGAACAAACAATGGAACAAGACAACTTCATATTAAGAAGATTATTGTCACCTGCCAAACTATTGAACGATGATGAAGTCCAGCAGCCATGACGTACTCTGCATAGATGAAGTCCCAACTGAAAAAACAAAGATATGCAATGAGGGTATTACAGACACTTCACAAAGACACGGACACACACATAAAGAACGAAAAAAAATGAAGAGTATATACTCCTATCATAATAACATCATTGAAAAATACTAGTGTATATACTTCCTTCCTATGTTGGTTTTACCATGCACATTGATTTTAAGTAACCAAAGAGAAATAACACTAAGAAGGAAAAATGATAGTCTACATGAGTTACCTGAAATTTGTCACACAGACAGAGCGAATGCCAGCATCTGCTGCCGCACGACATGCAACCGGAACAACATCGGAGACCTGTTTTCTCAAATCAATTCAAAGTTACTCTAAGCAGAAATTAAAATCACAATATCATTTTTTTTTCTGCTTGTTGGTCCTTAGTCATATGATGGTTTTCCTTCAATTTGACTTGCATCCGCTCAAACAATCTTATTTGTTAATTATATATACTTACTGTTTCTATTTCAAATCAACAAGGGGCATTTCACATACCACTAAGTCGGCTTTGATTGAGTTCAGCCATTCGGTTTCTGATGTCAAGATTTGAGCTCGGGGCTTCACTGCTGTTTCTGAATACTACCATAGCCAAATACAAAGCAAGGGATCAGCGACACAGAGAAACGTTGTTGAATAAAACTATTTCAAAGCATTACAGCTATGAACAATCAAATTTGCAATGACATTTCAAATTACCTTTTCCAATGAAGCAAGGCGATCGACGGTCAAAGCATCTGCCTGAACAGCTCCACAGTCCAAAAGCACCTATTTTGTACAAATAAGTGCTTCAAAAACAGTCTCTTTGTTAAGTAAAATAAAGCATTACACTCAAACTACACTGAAGTGAAAGTCTGAGAATACTAATTCCCACAACAGTTAAAATCAAACTCACTGAACAAGCAACAAACCACAATGCTACGATGATAAGCTTTAAGGACGGAGACCCTCTCTGGCAAGTCTCTTTACATCCCTTATCCATCTAATGAATTCTCTCCCTCTCTCGCTCATTTTTTTCTCACTCTTTCTCATAGCTATGAACATACCCCCAGCTAAGAGCACCTATTGTGTTTTCTCTCTTTCTCTATCTTTTCCAAGCTGTTGCACTCTGCACTCTGCAGCAGCATAATAGAGACGATCCAACCTCTAGACTATGGACTTGGATCCTCTCCAGAAAACCTCAGTCGTTAGAGTAATCTAACGACCAAGAGAGCCATTAGATCAATCAAATGACTGAGATTTGACTAATACTTTTTAGCCAATACTTTTTCCTTATCAAAAACATACTCAACAGTAATAATTTGATTATACTACGAACCTACAAAGCACAAACACTTCTCGGATTAGGTGTGTCTTGGTGCCGGACACGCATATGTGTCCAACACGACCTAGACACATTATGCCATTTTTTCAAATTATCATCGGTGTCAACATGTTTGTGTCATTGTCGTGTCCGGTTTCTGTGATTCAAAGCTATTAGAATGAAACTTTATATTAAAAATTCACATTACTGTATATCCTTTAAAATAAAAAAATACAAATGAATGAATGAATCAAAACACAAACTGACCTTGCGAATGAATAATCTAGGAGACTTAATTTCAGATGTGAAAACAAAATCAGGAGCACCAGTTACCAAATGCACATCATGTCCTGCATCGATCAAATGCCTTGCCACCTACACATTCATTCCAATTCAAAATTTCAATAACATCAAATCATAACAAAATGATCCCTTTAAATCAAAATTTTCCTCTTTCATGAATTGGATTGGCCAAAAACAAAAACCCGAAATCAAAATTCAATTTTTTATATTGATCCAATGACCCATTTAGCTAAAAAGAATGAAAAACCAAAAATTGAGATGAATTGAGAAGAATTAATTTTTTTACCTCTGTGACACGAGTAGCATGTCCAAAACCATGACCAGTAATGTAATAAGCAAAAACAAGATGTTTTCTAGAAGATGAAACTGCAGCACTTTCTTGATCAATTCTCATGTTGATGTGTTAGAAGAAACAGAAGAATGAGAGTGTCATATACTAATGTTTTGTTTTTTGGTCTCTAGTGTTGAATATTAGAAGATAAACTAAATTAATATTTGTAGTCATAATTGATGGTTAAGCATATTATCAGTTTGTTAATTATTTTCTAAATTTGAAAATGATGGTAGCAACAGTAATAATGATTGATGATGAAGACGTGACTAGGTTTGTTACATAGGATATGGATAAAGTTAGAGGAGAGGATTGAGTTGCGTGCTAAACTTGTTCCAAAATTGGATTTCACTTGCATACTACTAGTACTAGGAGAGTGTTTCAAATTGGATGGATGATTAGGATTAAATTTGTTAATAATTATTTGTAGGAATATTATCTAAAAAAAAATCAATATATCATTGTGTTCGGCTGCATAAATTAATATCTCGTATCTTAAAGTGATGAAGTTTATGAAGCAAGTTTGTCAGTTAAGTGAGGGTATTAAGATGATTGAAGGTCATCTAATGTGTGGAAAAAAAAAATTATTTGATATCTAATGTTTTTTTCTAAGGTATTAGTCTGAGTATCATTTTCTAACTATTTTTATACTTCATTTTCTAAGTTTATTTTAAAGAGAAAGTTCTTGTATGTTTCTATCATATTTTTTTATTGTGTTATCCTTAAAATTTGAGTGATATTTTGATATAATTTTTTTTTACTAACATATCAATTTTTCTTTTGAGTGGACAGATCAATTATTATGGTGTGGAATAAAACACTTTGTATTTAGAAATTTGTTGACTAAGGGAATAAGATATCCATTAAAAACGTGAGAAGAATGTGTTTAACATTAAGAGAGTGTTGTAAAAACATCTTCAATGAGAGTGTCATAGAGGTTTTATACATTGATGAACCTGTATCTTAATTTTTCAACTCATCGAATAAACCATGATTTAGAAAAATGAATATCATAAAAATTGTTGAAGTATTTTAAATAAGATATTGTATAATAGAATAACATTGAATACAATCCTCTTGAACTTAGTTCTACCCACTAAACTATTTTTTAAAAAAAAAGAATAACATTGAATACAAATATAAAACAATATGATAACTTGAGTTGTCTAAATGTTGGATAATTTTTCACTATTGCATTAAAATGGGTATAAGTTTCATTGAATGATGTGGCATTATGAGCCGATTTTTTAACAGTGTATGAAACTCAAAAGAAATTCCATAAAAATTGACCATCTAAGATGCTCAGCATTCCATTGTTAAGATTGAGAGTGTCGAGGTAGAGAGATGAGGTTTGAGCCATCTTTAATTAATTTTGGATATTTGGTCCATTTTACTTTCCGTGGAAACATGGAAAGCCATGTTTGTAGGGAGCAATGAAAATGATGGTAGGAGTAATGAAAGTGATGGTTAGATATAGAACAGATATTACGTGTAAATCTTCTTTTTATATGTTTTGGGTAAGGATGATGATTTATTGAGTTGGCCTAATTGTTTCATTAGTTTCTACTTGAACTTATAGTATGTGTATAAATTAAAAAAAGTCTTTTTTTTTTTAATTACAAATATCGGTAATTATTTGAACCGATATTTTTTTTTCCCTCAAAAAAAATATCGGTAATTATTTGTTAGATTATATTTTCTTCTTCGTTTGAATTTGAATTTAAAACCTTTAATTCATTATCTCTTAGCTCAAACGGTTATACTACCCAAACTCTATATTGAAAAAAGTCTACAATCTTATATTGAATTTCAAATTTTATATAATACTTATTTTTGAATAAAATTATAGAATTTCGTCTACAACTTCAAGCTTAACTTTTGCCATGATACAGAAGCTAATTTGTGATCTTCATTTGTGAAAAATGGACAAATAGACAAGTCAATGTTGGTTTGTGTGGTGATAATTGTTCGTATATCAAATGCTTTTGCTCATCATATTTGCTGAGATTTTCTCTACGAAGTTGGTCTAGTAAGCTCAAGTACATTTTTTTAATGTATTTTATGTATCTATAGCAAATTTCCAATTACTATTCTTTTTTTAGGAGATAGTTTTGTATTTTGTTTGGTTGTGTACCCTAGTACTTCACCCTGTTTTGTGGGTTGTAGTACTAATTGTAGATGTCGTTTAACCTGGGAATGAGAATTAGTTTCCCATGATGGGAAAATGTACTTTTTACTGTCAGCTGGCAATTTCCCCCGGTTGTGAGTTATTTCCTTTTTTTATTGTTTTAAAGTGTGAAAACATATTTTAATAGATTACGTCTGCAACATTGAAATTGACAAATACACCTCCACTTTTATTAAAAAGTAATCAGCACCTATCTATCTTCTCAGTTTAATATCCTTTCTTAGAAAAATCATGCGTCTCTGTTTAAAGGTCAATCTTCAAACTGTCATTGCCTGTTATAAAGAACATTCTTTGAGTTGGGTATTTTAGTTTTCTCTTCAGATTTGGAACTATACCATTGAAGTTAGGGCATGATCTTTCTCATTTACATATTGGTGGTAACTTTTTCACCCAAAAATTTCGTCGGAGTATGGCTCTTGGTCTCACCTTGAATTCCTTGCTGCCAAC
>Ga0315913_1006016_pt1 | contig 14713 bp, 18 predicted proteins | sample MpolsnodulesMG_FD_207736 | JGI IMG/M metagenome (GOLD analysis project Ga0315913, IMG submission 207736) | Medicago polymorpha root nodule microbial communities from Los Angeles, California, United States - small nodules | ecosystem: Host-associated > Plants > Roots > Nodule | place: USA... | reverse complement strand
CAAGACACACAGCAAAAGCTAATTTTCTACTGCAATGCTAGAATCTTGTGTATGCGAGGGCCTCCATTTTCTATCAAACAAATTTCTTTCAACCACTTGTGCACCCTTCAATTTCTCATCCTGACTACTCAGTTTCTCATCTATTAGTTCCATCAACTCTTGCAAACCAACTCCTGTGATGGCAGATGTTTTCACATGTGGACCAGATGGTAGCATCGCGCCGGCATTTTCTACACTGTTGTCTTTATTAGAGGACTCAATTTGTTGGTCAGCCGCAGATGAAGGCAAACAAAAATCGCCTTCGTTAAGCATAGTATCTTCCTCGTACAACCAACTATCAGAATAGTCTTCTTTTTCTTCCGTTAATGTCTCAGTGCTCGCATCCTCCTCTCCATCAATGCTACTAGTTTCATCAGCCTCTTCATCTTCATCGAGATATTCATCAACATCCGTGCACTCTTCTTCAGCATCAATCTGAACATTTCAGAAATTGAGTGGATATATATACATTCGATTGTTTTACTTGCATTTTGGTAGAAGGGGAGATGAATTATTTTACCTTATTCCAAACTTCAATCATATTCTGAAGCTTCTCTTGTGACACGCCTATTTGTTGAAGAACTTGGAACACTGTCGTGCGGTGCTCTTCAAGATTGGGAGCAGTAGAATCCACCACATGCTTCAAAAAGGATAGATTTGTCAGTTGTGTTGCTTATGCTGCACAAATGACCAGTTCCAGGTGGATATCTTTTATATATTTTTGAGCAAAAGTAATCACACAATGCTAGAAATGATGTAAAAACTGTTGTGTGTGATGAAGACAAATCAAATAAGGGATTTATGAGTTTTTGTAACTGGTGTAAGAATTAGATGCAAAATCATACCACAAGCAGGTCTGCTTCCACCACTTCTTCTAAAGTTGCATGAAACGCTTCCACCAACTTCAAAATTTAAAAGAGAAAAAAGGCAATTGTGTCATTGTTGACGAATTGTATTGACAAGATCAATAAACAAACATGCTGACATGGCAATTTGCTCATGCCTTTGTCATTACCTTTACAGGTAAATCAGATATAAATCCTACTGTGTCACTAAAAAGCACTTTCCTCCTATAAATAAATTAGAACAGTGAGGTATATGTAAGTGTACCGAATGTTATCAACCAGACTACGAAAAAAAAAGAGAACTGAAAAAGAGATTAGAATATTGAGTTACTGGTCACATTACCCCGAAGGAAGAACAGCACTTCTTAATCTAGGATCGACTGTAGCAAACAGTCTGCAATACATGCAACAGGAAAAAAAGTTTACATTATAATGTAAATGTTAAAAATAAAAAAAATAAAAAGGATGTAAATGTATACAAAGTACAGGGGGTTTTACCGACAATCGCTATACAGATCACTGTCCGTTAGATTACTAACTAATGTAGATTTTCCCTAATAAAAACAAAGAAAGACATATATCAGCGATGCTGTCTGGTTACAGTAAATAGCAAACACATATATACTTCGACGACTTACAGCATTTGTATACCCAACAACAGCAACAGTGGCTAAGCGTTGTGCAGATGAACCCCCCTGCCTCTTCCGACCAGCACGTTGCACAGCACGGGTACGGCGAACCTCATCAATTTGTGTAAGTAGATAGTTTCTCCTATCTAAGAGTCTAAGAGAGTTTAACAATTCAGAGACCAAATTATGTAATAAAAGGTGATCACAAAAAATGTTGTAACTGCACATTAACAAGTGGTTCATACATCATAGACAGGACAAAAATATCCAGCAAAACTACACTATAATGACAAGAACGTGTAAATGTCAAATAAGCCTGCAATCTGCATGCATGGAAGTTTGAAACACCACAAAACCCATAACATACATTTTTTCTTGGCATCCGTGCCTTCCAAATATTATTGTGGCCACAAACACGTTTACAGTGAATATTTTCAATGACTTGATGCAGTGAGAAAGTGAAAAAACCAGCTTTAAAAATAACACACATTAGTGAGGAAACCATAAGAGATGCCAAGAAAAGGAAGGAATAGATTGCTTGAGGAAAAATGTATGTATATCTTGAAAATTTAGTATGACAGTTATACCTTCGCCGCTGAAGCTGAAGTTCAGTTTCTCCGGCACCGCTCATAAAACCTTGGCCTCCACTTCCTCTCCTGATATTGACAAGAATTATAGTAAGATGCTGTAATTCTATTCAACAATTTACTAATTACTGATACTATAGATTAGGTGCATGCATAGATTCACAGAATTACACATTCTTCCAGAAATTTGTGCATAAGAGAAATAGAGGGTGAAGAAAGTGATAGAAATTATATTCAGTTTTCAACCACATTTGTACCTCATAATAGCAATATGTAAACAGAAAACTTAATAGGTATGTGAAGTAATAAAATATTTGGTGATCCAAACAATATGTCCAAGCAAAAAAGTAAAAGATCCGATCAGAGTTCAAATTTCAGAGTTGCAATTAACCCATTCATCAATTAACATTTAGAAAAACAAAACAATAATCATTTCTTCCAATTCAAAAATAGAATCAAACAACAGAAAATTAGTGGAAAGAAAAAGAGAAGTCCAACCCTCGGGCACTGACAACTTCAGCTTCTCCAGAACCACCAAATGTTAAGCGACCATTAGGGCCTAAAACACGAACAAGTCTTGACTTCTTGTATGACAGAGCTGCAAGTTCAGCCTACACACTCAGATGTCAAAGCTCACTCTCAGTTACAAGGCAAATTAAAGATACAATACTATCAAGCATCAATCAAATTGTTGAATGAAACCACAAAACATACCTGCAGCTTAGCTTCCTTGGTGAATGCATGCGCATTGAAAATCTCAATTATAAGACCTACACGATCCACCACTGGTTTATTCCAAGCTCTCTAACAATAACAAGACATTATTATCAAAATTTAACAATTTTCAATTCCTAAATGAAAACTGAGTAAACAGTCATTTTTGTCCCTTAAATGTGTGATTCAATGTGACTGTAGTCCTTTGAATGTATTGAAATTACGAAAGCATCCCCAAGTGTGTCTTTTATTACTAGTGATTTTAAGGATCAAACTGACTAAAAGAAACCACATTCGATGACCAAAGTAACAAACGAAAGACACGTTTGAATACCAACTAACCAACGAAAGATGCACTAATGCATATTTTTGTAATTTTGATAGAATCAAGGACTATTGTGACAATAACTCACACATTCAACAACGAAAATGATTGTTTACTGAACGACAATTACACAAGCATAACTCACCTCCATATTTCTTATCTGAATACCAGACAATATTGCATTAACAAACACAGCATCCACTTCACCCTGTTACACACACACACACCAATCAAAATCTAAATTAGACCATGTTTGAATAAATAGCCTAATTAAGCGCATATAGCATAACCATTTATCATATAAGTGATTATGTACAAGCTATCTATAACAAAGCATAAAATATAGTCACAATTGGTGTAGGAAACACTTTATATAGTGATCCTAACTATACTAACAAACTTCAACTAATTTTTAACTAATACTAACCAACTTCTAAAATTCATCTTTCTTACAATATCTAATCAACCTCTAATTATATGCAACAGTTTATAAACTCAAATAATTAAATCGAAACACAAAGTTAATACCTTTGATTCTGCAGCATTTAAATGACACTTGATATTATCAACCGTTCCAGGACCAAAATAAGTATCTGCAAAACATAAAAAACATGAAATATCCAAATTGGATTACATTTTAAAAAAAAAAAAACTTTTGAGTTGAAAAACCGAACCTGCACGAGGTTTATGTCCTTTGAGAGAAGGATTCTGAACAATAACATGCGGTGGTAAAGGCAAATCAAAGAAATCAGTGTGAAAATAACCATCACGTTGATCTTCAAGAGAATTTGCAAGACATAGTGCTTCGTTGAGTTTGGCTTGTAAGAGCTTTTCGGAACGGAGACGAGGCTGAACGACGAGAAGCTTCGGTGGGGCGTCGTCGCCGGGAGCGGTGGAATAGGGAGATGGAGGAGGGTAAATTCGGCATTTTGAAGAAGTTAGGATTTTTCTCTTGGTAGATTCTAGTGTTGCAGACAAGTTTCTCAACATTGTTAGTTTCTTTTGCTCGATGCTTCTGCGTTTCTTCTTCTTCCAGATTTTTTTTTCTACCCTACTTTTTCAAAAATTGCATAAATGCCCTACTTTTTCGGATTTTCTGTAGCACTCTACTTGATCTTGCGGGGTACCCTCAAAAGTGACAAAATTTTTGTCGTTATTATACCACTCAACTTGGTCTTGCGGGGTATTTTCCCTAATATTTTTTCGAATTTTTTAAAAATTTTAAATACCCCACAACTTGGGGTAGAGTGGTATAATAAGGACAAAATTTTTGCAGCATTAATTTCTGTTTTTGCATGCATAATATATAAAAATAATTAAAATAACTTATTTTTAATAAACTAATAAAATTTATATAACAAATAAAATTACCATAAAATCTACAATTATTATAAATGCCATGTTGTCCCACACCCTCGTCTTCGACGATATCTTCCACGATTTACTTGAAGGTCATGTTGGCCTTCGTCATTGTTATCTGTAGTTGATTGTATCTGACTACCATAACCCAACGACAATGACACATTGTGTTCCCTTGTTGGCCACCCCATATCCAGAAATTGTTCATTGGAGTTCAATGAAGCTGGAGAGAGGTGAGATAGTAGGTTTGTTGGTGTTGGTGGGTGGTTGTAGTTTTGATTGGTGTACATTGGGTATTGTGGGTTGTTGTAGGGGGTAATTGGTGTTGGACGGTTCAGCTTGGTTTGGGTCATTATAGGAGAAGTAGTTGTTGTTGGACGTGCTAGCTTGGTTTGGGTCATTGTAACCAAAGTTTGGCATTGAATTTTGTTGGTAAGTTGACTGATAATGAGGCTCATATGCATTTCTCACATGTCATTGCCGCATGTTCTAGCTTTTGTCACGACTACAAGACTTTTGTCGATAAAAAGTTCACGAATGAGTGTGTATACGCCGTATACAACATCCACTTCGATGTGGTTCACCACCAGACATATTGGCCTGATTATGAAGGACAAAAGGTGGTTCCCAACAAGTCCATGTGTAGGGCAAAGAAAGGTCTTCCACCAATTACTCGCATTAGGACCGAGATGGACGATGTGAAAACTGAGAGAAGATGCGGTGTGTGTCGGATGCCCGGTCATTCCCGCAGAGATTGCATTAATATTAGAGATCAGTAGCAATCTAGTCTTTATTTCATATTTATTGTATTTGGTATGTTTTTTATTTTATAAATATTATGATTATTATTTTAATTACTTTTTCATTAATGCCTAAATTATTATAATAAGTTATTTTAATTATTTTTTTTATATATTATGCATGCAAGAACGGAAATCAATGCAGCTGAAAATTTGTCCTTATTATACCATTCTACCCCAAGTTGTGGGATTTGGATCCTCTCCTGCCTTTTTTGTGCAGCCTCCTCTCCTTTTCTAATCCAATGGTTGATTAGCTCATAAATGAACAAAAAACAGCACCAAAGAGAGAAAAATAGTGAATGAATGGCTTAGATTATGGCAGAACAAACTGCATGAGAGAAATGGTTGGAGAGGATCCAAATCCCAAGTTGTGGGGTATTTTAATTTTTTTTTTTAAAAACCCCAAAAATACCATGCAAGTCAAGATGGAGGGGTATTTAAAAAATTCGAAAAAAAAAAAAGGAAACTACCCTGCAACTTGGAGTTGTGGGGTATAATAAGGACAAAAATTTCGTCACTTTTGAGGGTACCCCGCAACTCCAAGTGGAGTGGTACCAGAAAATCTGAAAAAGTAGGGCATTTATGCAATTTTTTGAAAAAGTAGGGTAGTTTTGAAATTTTTGGCAAAAAGTAGGGTAGAAAAAAAAATCTCAACTACTAGCCTTGAATCACATTCTAGCCAAACAAAATTTCAATTTTTTACCTTTGGCAATCTCAATTTTTCTCATTGCAGCAACAAGTTCAGCAAGCAAAGAATATTGAATACTAGTATAAGAGCAAAAGCCACCAAACATATCTCCATCATGGTTTCTAAAAATCTCCCCAATAGAAGCATGCCATTGTGATACTCTAGTTGTACCATCATTATTAATTTTGACCCAACACATGGGAAAAAGAGACCAAATAACCTCTATAACTTTAAGACAATGACCAAGGTTGCCAACAATATTAAAAGCTTTCAAAGCTTGAAGGTCAGATATATGATTAGACATAAAGCCCTTGGAAAACATCCAGAAAAAGAGCAAGTTTGCTGAAAAGTAATTTTCTTACTCTGAAATTGATTCATAGCAAACCAAATAGCATTAATAATATTTTTTGGAGGAGATTGTGATATCCCTAATTTGACTACTATTCAACCAAGTAGACTTCTGCAACAAATTCAAAATAAGGTGCCATTTAGTTTACACCACCAAATAGAATGTCCAAACTTACACCACTAAAATAACACCTTGTAACAACTTTTTCATCATAAGATCTGGACCGTTAGAATAAATTTATAATATATCAATGGCTTATATTGAGGTGGTGTTAGTTGGAGCAATGTATTTAGTGGTCCAAACTATATTTTGCCTCAAAATAGATGTAAAAGTGAGCAAGTAGTGAGGCATATATGAAAGCTATGCTCAAACTTTAAAAACAAATCTTGTTTGATGTTAACTAATTTAGTCCATTCTCTGTCGTTACTATCATCCATAAAAGTTGTATTTTAAGTGTGGTTGATCAATGGACAACTCTATTAATGTACACGTTGAATTGAATCATTTACATCTCCAATAAATTTTCTCAACATTGTCTCATATTTTTTACCTTCACCATTTTCAAGATATACATCTACAAAGTATATTATATAAGCATTACGTGTATCAAAGAAATATCCTATAAGTACCCCCATGAAATATTTTTAAAAAAATGCAAAAATTAACTCTTATGCTCCTTGGATACATATTTATGGGTATCCACGAAGTATTACTTTCCGATACATATCTGATACAAACACATCTCCATTAAGGAGTACCTAAATTTCATTGGAGTAGGAGTACACATTGTGGGTAGGAAGTAAATTCTTTTGGATCTTGATGAGAGATTGGGAACATCGACTGAGAACAATCACACAGACAATTTGACAATATGTATTTACCTAAAACTTTTAGATATAAAGATTTTTCATTTATACGTGGTTCAACCTTCAATTTTCTATCAAATGCGACACTTGTATTTTGGTTCGAAAAATGTGACGTTTCTAATTAACTAATGAGTTTTACTTTTCCCACCCTATGGCTTTCCTCGCACACCCTATTTTTTCCAAAATTACCCCTGGTTCGGATTTTGTTTTCCGGATTGAATTGTTATAATATACCAGATGTATCCGAATTTTAAAATCCGAAGTGACATTTTTCCAGAACTTTTTCATTTTTAAACTGAGATTCGTAAATAAATGCAAAAAAAACATATAAAACAGAAATAAAAAGACAAAAAGATAAAAACAACTCATTTCATTGATATTTAAATAATACATTACAATAATGTTGAAGCTTTTTACATAAGAATCTAAAACTTTGTCTAATCTTATTACATAAGAACCTAAAACTATTTCTAGGGGGTAAGCTATACTTGTGGCTCTGGCTGAGAGGACATACCAGAAGCTTCACTGTTGGTGGGGAGACAGAGGGGGCACAGGGGCCTCTAGGGAGCAAGAGACCATGATGGTCAAACTTACACCTAGACAGACCAACCTCACACCCAGACTGACCCCTTTTCTATTGACCGATCATATGACCCCTGATGGATTTCTAAAGAGGCTTCTTTCTATGAAAGGCCAACGATGGAAATACATCGTTGTAGAAGAAGAGAAGAGGAGGAGAGGGTGAGAGAGGTTTGTGTGAGAAATGGTGGGGGAGATGGATGGTATTTATAGGAAGGGAGGGTTGAAAAACCATTAATGGTAGTCAAAAAACGTGTAAAAACACGTTTTATAAAGTTGACCAACGCCCAAAACGTTTTCTTTGTGGTGAAGACCACCGGTCAAAACTTCTGTTGCAGTCCGAAATATATAATTCGGATTACACATGGATTCCAGATTATATATTTCGGAAAAATACGATTATGGCGTGAACCAAAGGGAAACTTAGGACTTTGTGTATGGTGAGTGTCGGTTCGGATTTTAGAATTCGGATTGCTTCAACATTGGATTCTTTTGTGTGGTCCACATTGCACCAACAATTTTTGTGCTCCACAACGCCCAGATACCTGTATAAATAGGGGTCCTTATTTCATTACAAGTAAACTACATCAGAAAAAAAAATCATGGAATTCCCTGGCTTTGATCCGAAACCAAGCTAGTGACAGTCTACTACAACGGTGGAACATCACCCAATCTGTTTAAGATTCACAACGATGTCACCCTCTCCGGGTTGAAGGATGAGCTAGATCAAATCAACTGTCAACTCAACCACAGAGACACGAGGAGGGTGGTCGATGTTGAATATCAATGTTCGTTGTCCGACTCAGCCAGATCTCTTCGGTTCAGCCGGATGAAACTCACGAACGACGGCAACGTGAGAACCATGTTGTCTGTCTTTGGTCAACACAGTACTAGAGGACCGATCGAGTTGGACGCTTCGTTGGTTAGATCTGTTGAACAAATTCTGAAAAGTTTGCACCGGTCCAGGAACGACGAAGAGATTCGGGCTCTGCTGAAGAGACAAGAGGAGGAAGAAGTTAGTTTAGATGATCCGTGATAATGTGCTATGTTTTAATTAATCGCGTGTTTTACGTTGTTTTAATTGTGTGTTAGTTTTTTTTTTTGACAAAAATTGTGTGTTAGTTATATGTTGTTGAATTAAGTTGTTGCATTATGTTTTGAATAATATATATATTATTTAAACTTTCATTATGTTTTAATTTACGTCAAAGATGTTCATTTAATCGATAAAATAACCAAAGATATGCAGTCCGGATTATGAAATCCAGATTAACATAGGGCGTAAGCGTATTTCGGAATACGAAATCCGGAATACTTCAGCATAAGATTCTTTTGTATGGACCACATTGCACCAAGAGTTTATGTATTGTCATGGTCATTGTTGACCGCTTATACGACCCCTGCAATTGCATTGCAGCTTATGCGGGGGTCGTATAACGGTCAACAAAGACCCTTGACATAAAAGAAAGCACAAAATATTCATATCGTATTTGTCCGGATTTTATTTTCCTAAAACACTAACAATCTGGTCCGGAAAACGAAATCCGAACCAGGGGTATTATTGGAATTTTTGTCGGGTGCACGAGAAGACAACAAGGTGGAAAAAGTAATGCTCTTGACTAATTTCAAACTCAAATTTTAGAACTTTTTTAGCCCAACCCATATGGAGTGCTTGTTTTGGGCTGTTCAGTTCAATCCCCTCCTTTCTTCTTCTTCAAGTTACTTAAAGTATGTTTTCAAAAACATGAGAAGTCAACACCACTACATGAGAACTGGTGCAATTCGTACCAAAAACAAAAAGTTAGTTCACTAGTTCAAACGAAAACCAAAATCCAAATAAACCCTCATACACCATTAAAACACAATGAACATACATCCTCAAAACCTACTAGGTAGTTTACTGGAATCAGCAGTTTCAACACATTGTTCCATCCTAGGTCGTACCATCCATGCACACATCATTCGCACACATGTCACCCCACTCCCATCTTTCCTCTCCAACCACCTCGTCAACATGTACTCCAAACTCGACCTTCTTAACTCAGCTCAACACTTTCTCTCACTCACTCATCTCCGCACCGTTGTTACTTGGACCTCTCTTATCTCCGGTTGCGTTCATAATCGTCGTTTTCTCCCTGCACTTCTCCATTTCACCAACATGCGTCGTGATAATGTTCAACCTAATGACTTCACTTTTCCCTGTGTTTTCAAAGCTTCTGCTTTTTTGCAGATGCCCATGACTGGTAAACAGATTCATGGTCTTGCTTTAAAGGGTGGGATGATATATGATGTGTTTGTTGGGTGTAGTTGTTTTGATATGTATTGTAAAACTGGTTTTCGCGGTGATGCTTGTAACATGTTTGATGAAATGCCTCATAGAAACTTGGCTACTTGGAATGCTTATATTTCCAATGCGGTTCAAGATCGAAGGTCTTTGGATGCGATTGCGGCGTTTAAGGAGTTTCTTTGTGTGCATGGAGAGCCGAATTCCATTACATTTTGTGCGTTTTTGAATGCTTGCGTTGATATGGCGAGATTGAATCTCGGGCGTCAGTTACATGCTTTTATTGTTCGGTGTGGATATAAAGAGGATGTTTCTGTTGCGAATGGGCTTATTGATTTCTATGGGAAATGTGGGGACATTGTATCTGCTGAAATGGTTTTTAGTAGAATTGGTAATAGGAAGAATGTTGTTTCATGGTGCTCTATGCTGGCTGCTCTTGTGCAAAACCATGAGGAAGAGAGGGCTTGTATGGTTTTCCTGCAGGCGAGGAAAGACGTTGAGCCTACGGATTTCATGATATCGAGTGTGCTTAGTGCTTGTGCCGAGCTTGGGGGGCTTGAATTGGGAAGGTCGGTTCATGCTCTTGCTGTCAAAGCATGTGCTGAGGATAATATATTTGTTGGGAGCGCACTTGTTGACTTGTATGGAAAATGTGGAAGTATAGAGAATGCTGAGCAAGTTTTTAGTGAAATGCCGGAAAGGAACTTAGTAACATGGAATGCAATGATAGGTGGATATGCCCATCAAGGTGACGTTGACATGGCCTTGCGTCTATTTGAGGAGATGACATTGGGTAGCCGTGGTATTAGACCGAGTTATGTGACACTAGTTTCTATATTATCAGCATGTAGTAGGGCCGGGGCAGTGGAGAGGGGCATTCAGATATTTGAGTCAATGAGATTAAACTATGGAATTGAACCAGGTGCTGAGCATTTTGCTTGTGTTGTGGACCTTCTAGGGAGATCTGGTTTGGTAGACCGTGCTTATGAATTTATTCAAAATATGTCAATTCAACCCACTATTTCAGTGTGGGGAGCTCTACTCGGTGCTTGTAGGATGCACGGGAAAACAGACTTGGGAAAAATTGCTGCAGAAAAATTATTTGAGCTTGATCATGTAGACTCTGGCAACCATGTAGTGCTTTCTAATATGCTTGCATCTGCTGGCAGGTATTGATTTTAAACCATGTTAACTAATTTTCCTTCTTGAATTGCCTTGCTTAGTTAGATGAATTGATAGTTTTATTTGAAATTTTTCGTCCTTCCTTTATTATTTTTTTTCTTTTTCATTTTTCTTCAGTTGCTAACATATCGAGTTGAAACTAAAGTAACGTTGTCACTTTCATATGACTCAAACATTATCATAGCTCTTATGGTCATGCTTGTTGTAATTGTTAAATGCAGATGGGAAGAAGCCACTGTTGTCAGAAAGGAAATGAAAGACATTGGTATAAAGAAAAATGTTGGATATAGTTGGATTGCTGTAAAAAACAGAATCCATGTTTTCCAAGCAAAGGATAGTTCTCATGATAGGAACTCTGAAATTCAGGCTATGCTAGGTAAGCTCAGAGGAGGGATGAAGGAGGCTGGTTATGTTCCTGATACCAATCTATCCCTCTTCGATTTAGAAGATGAAGAAAAAGCTTCAGAAGTTTGGTACCACAGTGAGAAAATTGCCCTTGCTTTTGGCCTCATAGCTCTCCCTCAAGGTGTGCCTATACGTATCACAAAAAATCTTAGAATTTGTGGAGATTGCCATAGTGCCATTAAGTTCATCTCAAGAATTGTTGGGAGAGAAATTATTGTGAGAGATAATCATCGTTTTCATCGGTTTAAGGATGGTTGTTGCTCTTGTAAAGACTATTGGTAATACTATTTTGTTATATTTATTTCATACATGCCTCAAAATATATAGCAAAACAGAGAAAAACAGAATAAAAGGGAAGAAAAATATATCTACACTCGTAGTCATAAAAGTGTTATTTGCACACCATTTTTTATCATATTATTTTGCACCGTCTTTTTATTAAATATTAAATGTTTTAAAAATTTCTAATGCACCTCCCTGAATCTATATTATCTCAAAGTAGAAAAGATGCTAAGAAGATGTAAGCATTATTATCTGAAAAAAATTATGGTATACAAATAACAATACTAACAATGTTGGTAACTCTGCTAAAAAAACAAGTTAGTAACTCGAACATTGTTCTAATCTTTCGAAGTTGACCTTTTCCTAAAGGTTTTATAGCCATATACAGTCATGCTTACTCATCATACATACTTCTATATATTTTGGAAATAATTTTTTTGGGACTACCTTATGATCCCGAAAGTGTTAGAGAGATTTCATTGTATTTTTAATTATTTGAAGAATACTCAATTTAACCAATTGACAGAGTTTATTGTTAGTAATATTTTTGTGATGAGTTTTAATCTCATAAAATATTTGAAGAAATATTGTGAAGTATGGTATTATTTGTAGTTTTTTTTAATCAATTTTGGTAGCTTGAGATTATGATTATTTGCGCAGATGATGATAATACAATGATGTTAATTGGAAATGATTCTAATTAGAATTAATTTATAAGTAGATTCATTTCATCCTAACTAAAATTGTTGTCAATTAGTAGTCAGCTAAGCATGTATGTATAAATCTATCATTGAGATCAATTTTTTGTTATAAAGATGGGTAAATATGAGCTTTAATGACTTGGAAACGTCTTAGTTAATATTTCTTGATGAAGTAAAGTTGATTCTTCATGATTTGTGTATAATGTAGCTTATGGTATCGAGGTCATGTACTCTAATTATATGAAGTCATAACATAAGTGACCATGGTCAATCCTCTGACAAAGCCACCAAGGAGGAAATCGTCATATGAAACATTAACAAGTGACGATATTGGATCTTTGTGATTGAAGATCCAATGAAAAATGTTTAATTTGGTAAGAACTAGTCACTTGTTAATTCTACTGTCCCTAAAATTAATTTTATAGTCTCTTTTGTATGGTGTACTTGAGTAAGTGCTAGATGATGTATTATTGAGAAGGTAAGCTATAAAGCTTTTAATGATTTTCATATCGCTTACGTGTGATGTATAGTTTGCAGCACTCGTGAATACCACATACACACGCATGACTTTTTAGTGCAAAACAATGTCAACATCAATGATTGTGGGGGGTGTGGCGTGATTGTAAGATCTCTAACATGCATGAAGTGTCTTAAGTTCTATAACTTGCTACTCTCATTCATTATATGTAAAATATTTTCAAGATTTTTTTTTTGTAATTCTTAAATGTTTATTGTTACTTTTGACATGATTGACTCCGCGACGACTGCACTAAATTCTCTCTTTTAGTTTGGTCATCGCAAATATTTTCAAATAAAAAGCAAACATAAAAAAAACTAGTAATGGGTATGTCACATGCACTTTTTGATTTATGTTTACACAAATTTCAAAAGCTAATTCATGACCATCAACTTTTCAAACTCAATACATTTTCCTTCATCATTTCAAAAGCATCTTTTAACTATATAATTGCAATACTTTGAAATCAACCAACACATATAACTCATCTTTTAACTAGGTAGCACCAACACATATAACTTACCTAATAACTAGGTAGCTTTGCTCTCTATTCTACCACATTTATCAGGCACGTATAATAACAAATTTCGTCTCTATGTTAATATTCTTACATTCAAAGTAATAAACATAATAATAGATAAGTAAAAAAAAAGATAATTTTAAAGTTTATATAAAAATTAAATTCTACACAATTAACTAGAGGTAATTATTTCCTAGCAGATATTATTGGATGTTGATACATTTTCTACTTATAATTGACACTGAACTTGACCTCTCGTCTCAAGGACAAATTTTTTCGTTTGAAAGTGGTTTTCCAATGTGTTTTTCTATATTTTCACAAATTTTTGTGGTGATTTCATCCTTATCGAGAAACCCTCAAATTTTATGTCTCTAAGGGGCCGTTTGGTGCATAGGATAGGAAGATAGGATATGATATTGTTGTAGAAAATGCTACGAAGACCTGCAAAACAGAAACAATGAGATAGATCTGAGATGTGCTGAACGCACTGTCCTCAAGGATTTTCCGCGTGTAAAACGCTAACCCTTCCAAGATTTAACAGACCCTTCCCGGCAAGCCGAGGATTCAGAACTGACAAGAGATATTATGTGACGGGTAGTGTAACCCAGGAAGAATTGGAAGTATGAAAGTGATATATTTTTATTTTGTACGTGAGTTTTTGTTATTTAGTATATTGTACATGTGCTCCTCAAAACAATATATACGCTATTTTCAAAATAACCGTTGAGCACATAATTAAAACATGGGAGAATACACGTACTTAGTTTTTTCTTCTTTGAAAACCAAGTCTTGGCAAAAATATAGGGATATGTTAAAAGCTAGTTTAATGAACACTTGTGAGAGAGTCAAAGTTGCTAAAATCATGCCAAATTATTCTTAAGAAGGACAGCTAAATAAAAACATGTATTTGCTTTGATGACTCATAGAGAGATTAAAGGAATGAGTTGCTTAGTATATATATAAAATCGGTCAAAGCAAAAACATCAATAATAATTTTAGTAACAATAAAATTTTATGATTTTCAACTAAAATTATTTTTCAC
>Ga0315913_1006015_pt1 | contig 14713 bp, 3 predicted proteins | sample MpolsnodulesMG_FD_207736 | JGI IMG/M metagenome (GOLD analysis project Ga0315913, IMG submission 207736) | Medicago polymorpha root nodule microbial communities from Los Angeles, California, United States - small nodules | ecosystem: Host-associated > Plants > Roots > Nodule | place: USA... | reverse complement strand
AAAAGAGCATATTTCCCTAAACATGAGGGGTCACTTTTGTCATTTTTTTTATAGGGGGCCAAAATCGCAACTTTTTAAAACTTAAGGGGTGAAAAGTGCACTTTAGCCTTTATGAGGTCAAAAAACGTGTAAAAACTTATAAAAAAACATGTAAAATCAATTTAATTTCATTGACCACCGTCCAAAAAAACGTGTTCTTGGTACATGAACAACCAGCCAACCTGCATGAGTTAACTCACGCCACCTGTTAGAGATGCGTGAGTTAACTCACGTAATGCAAGTTAACTCACATATGGACATTTCAGTCTTTTCAGTTGAAAACGAGCAAAACTTGTTGGATAAAGAGCAGAATTCCCTCGCCAATCTAAATGGTGAGCCCAACTTGGTGCCAATAGTAGAGAAGTTTGGTATTTAATTTTCAATGTAGGTAGATTAATGAAAAAATTTCAATGTAGATATTTTTTTAAATAGGTTATTTAAAAAAAATGCTCGGGAAAAATAGAACAGAACAAGGCATGTTTGAATCACTTATGATTTTTAGTTGTTAAAACTTGTTTTATAAACTTATTTTAGAAAACTCTTTTTAAAAAGAGAATATGAAAAAATGTGTTTGGTGATGTAATTTTTCAAAACTGTGTTAGGGATGAGAAATCCGTTTGATAATCTAATTTTTGAAAATTGTTTTGAAGATGACAAAATTTATTTGGTAATTTAATTTTTTAAATTTGTTTTATTTAATTATATTAAATAATAAAAAGTAATAGATAGAAATTCATGATGTAGTTTTTTTTGAAAATATACAAATTAACTTGATATATATCAACCAATTAAATAACCATTGCAATATACATTTTTTTTTTTATTTAAGAATAGGGTTCATAACTGGAATTTAGCCAAAATAGAGGAACAAAATTTCACGCAACGGTTATTCCTTATCTGATAATTAGAACTAACTTAACTATATAAAATCTCTTATTCCTTAAAGTTAACCCAAACGTAAAATGTTGCTCTAAATTTAACCTAACTTTGATTAATTTTACTGTATTTAATCAAAATGTTATTTTCAAATACTTCTGAAATCTCTTATCTCTTATTCCTCAAAGTTAACCCGAACGCAAAATGTTGTCCTAGATTTAACCTAACTTCAATGATTAATTTTACTGTATTACCCCTATTTAATTAACCCTATTTAATTTAATCAAAATGTTATTTTCAAATACTTCTGAAATCTCTTATCTTTTATTCCTTAATGTTAACCCGAACGCAAAATGTTGGCCTACATTTAACCTAACTTCAATGATTAATTTTTATTGTATTACCCTTATTTAATTTAATCAAAATGTTATTTTCAAATACTTCTGAAATCAAAAACAACGTATCACTCCTAAATCCAATCCAATCCTATTTTCGCTCCTATTTTGTTAACAAATCGCTCCTATTTTTTTGAAAAAACAGATCGCTCATATTAATCTAATCCTTGCTTAACAAATTATCCTTTATATTATGCATATATTCAAACAAATGTGATTTATGAGAATTGAACCTTGAATATCTTTCTTACACTCATTTAACGTTTCAACACTTTAGCTATTGGGTAACATTTTATGAGATAGAAAGTTTATTTAATATGTGTTGATTTATAAATAATTTATGTGAATACTAAACAGTACGTCAGACCCGTGCGATGCACGGATCAAAAGTCTAGTAGGTAAGAAAAATAAAAACCGCGATCACATATAAAAGGGTCTAGACTTGACCTAATAGACTTTCAGTGTGCACCTCGTATCAGAATTTTATATAAGATGTAATTTGCAATTTCTTTTTTATATAATATTTCATTGGTTCCTTAATACATGTCGCTTATATTTTCCTTGTTTAAAAAAAATTAATACATGTCGCTTTTGAACATTTTTCGGGCAGTAAGAATGAACAATTTTGACAAAATTATTTCCTATATGCCCTTTTATTGGTCACTTCCTCCACTTCATCGATAAATCTCTAGTCATTACCCAGAGAAAACAATTTCCCTCCCATAAATGTGCTTGTATTTAGTTTACATTTCACAATAGTTATTAGTTTTTCTTTTGGGAAATCATAAGTTTTTTTTGGTACTACCAAAGTGGTAGGGATGTATTACCATAAGTTTATTACTTATTGGAAAACGTGTAGATAGTTAATGAAAAACAATAGTAAAATTGACAAATGGAAAAAAAACTATCAAAATGACAAGTAAAGAAGAACATTTTTTTTTATAAAAGTAACATATATGACTATAAGTATCGTATTTAATATATGAAGAATTAGGGAGTATAATTCAAGAGTCATGTATGTAGTTGGTTGGTGGTATGTATTTTAGGTGCTCTTTCGTAATTGATATTTATGACTCTAATAATCATATTTAATATATGAAAATGAAAGAAAATCAATTGTGAATGATTTATTTATTATTAAAAATTTGATTTAAATTTATTGATATATTATTTGTGTTTTCTTCCTTCCTTTAATTAAAATTTGTAAAACTAAATTTTTAAATTAAAAGTAAGATTCTCAATTGTAGATTAAATTATCAATCAAGTGTATCCAAATTTGATATAATTAATCTAATTAGAAGAACATTTGATACGTTTTAAAAGTAATATAATAATATTTTAATGGGTTTGTCTAACATGTGCAATATTGCACTTGTTAAAGGAACCAAAAGTAGTAATATTTTATTGAAAAACCACAACTATTTATTAAAAAGTTATATATTCAATACAAAATATTCAAGTTTCAATACAAAATTACTACTTTAAATTTCTTAACATGTGTAAATTTGCACATGATAAAAAAAACCCTATTTTAATTAGTCATTTGAAAAGTTCATGTATATACACATACCTTCACATGAAAACAAGATTTTTGATTAAATTATTTCTAGCTCTTCGGTAGAGATCATAGATGAGGGTGAAATACCAGTTGATAATTGAAGCCACGGTTATTCTACACATTTATATATAATTTTATTAAAATACAAAAAGCTACACATAAATTGCTTAAAAGTAGAAACCAAAATGATGATTGAAAATTTTATAAAGAATAAAAATTGAAGAAATTTTTAATGGAATTAAAACAAAAGGTTGGTATTGTTATAGGGATCCATTATCACATAACATCAGTCATGAAAAATCAATTTTAAGCATGCTTTTGTTGTATGACAGACCCTTGGATGAATCCAACGGCTTAATTTTGAGCGACTTCTGTGTCCAAATCCACAAATGGCACCACCATGGTCAAAAGTGTCACGGGCTTATGGAATCATGCTTATTGCTAAGTGTTGACCGTTTGACCCGGCTTTTTTTTCAGCTTCTCTATATTTTTAAGGAGAAGTTAGGTCAAACACAATATCAATAAAATACCTTTTAAAAAAAATACTTTTTTTAGAATGCATAAAATTGAATATAATTTGGGATGAGAATAGGCCAGGCCGGCCTACATGGGTCTACAATAGGCCAAACCATGTCAGACTTTTTCTTAAGCAGGCGAAGGCCTAGGCTTTTTTAGAAGCCTATTTAGCTTAAAAGGCCAGACAATATGCCATTCAAAAAGACTCTTTGGCCTATCAGGCTTTCAGAAGGCCAGACTCAGGTCGAAAAAGTAAGCCTATGACAGGCCGCAGAACAGGCTTAGACCTTAAAAAAATTTGGCAGACCAGGCTCAGGCCTTGCAAAGCCTAGCTCGGCCTAGCCTATTTCCACCCCTAAATAGAATGAGCTTTCACCAAAAGTTGTTGAATGCTACTTCGAAAAACTACTTCTCGGCAATTTATTTCACAAGCACCTCTCTTCAATTTACGCCGACAACATTTTCTTTTATTTTTTAATATTATATTTCAATTTGCTTTTTTCTTCCATTTAATTTTATTTTAATTTTTTGAACCGGTCCATTTAATTTTCTTTTTTTGAAGATGATCCATTTAATTTTATTATCTTTTTTTTAAGGAATTTTATTATCTTTTTATTACTTATGTATATGCAATTTCAATATCGTTTAATCATCACAACCTCATAAATATTTTTATTTCCTTTTTTTTAGGGACTTTTATTTCCTTTCTTGAACCTCGCAAATATATACACACACATTAGCGTTTAGAGTAATGTTTTATGTCTGTCTGGCAGTTTTTTTGTTAGGCTAATGCATATAATTTATTTTTAGTGTTGCATAATACATATAATTATGTTTATAAAATTTTGATTTCAATTAAAAGCACAAGTATAGATGCCTATAAAAATTATACTTATATATATTTTGCTTATATTGTAACAAACTATGCTTATCTTTTTCTTATTAAAAAAATTAAACATATCTTTTTCAATGACACCAACCAACAATGTAACAAATATAATATTATATAATATAAATTTTTATATTTTTGAATGGCGCAAAAAATATTGTATTCTTATAGCAAAATTTTTATAGAGTATAATTGAAAAAGAAAAAACCAACTATTTTGATATTATTTATGTTATTATTTGAGCCTCCTTAAATTATTTCTCCTATTCAAATATTTAACAAGTCCTTTATATGATTATACAAATTTGTATTCATGTTACGCAAAATAAACGTCATTGAGTAAATATAGAATTTGTAAAATAAATTCTTTTATATTTTAAACATTTTTTTATTTATTATTTAAATTCATAATAAATTCAAAGTTTTGTCCATGTGAGCTTAACTCAGTTAATAGGGACAATTCATAAATGTATGCAAGGTCTGAGTTTCGAACCCCGGACACCACCAAAAAAATAATAAATATAAAGTTTTTTACAATATTTTGTCAAACAACTTTTAACTTAAAAATAGATTTAAAACAGAAAAAAATAAAGAAACCAAACAGTTTTAACTTCTTTCTTAACGACCTTTATTTTAACTTTGTTTTAAAGTAGATTTTAGACCATAAAAAAAACATGATCAAACGTGTTTTAGTTCCTTTGTTCAAAAAACGAAAGTTGTTCTAGTTCCTAAATTAAACTATAATTTTCTTTTCCATTTCATACGACGTACAAAGATATACAATTTTTTTATAGGCTAAACAAGTCATTAACATCTATTCAGAAAAAATTGATTAACATAAAAGAGCCTACAAAATTCATCAAGATATTGTGAGGTGTAGGTAAATAAAAAAGTTTAGTAGCAGATACAAGTTCTGCATAATTTAACAGAACCAAAACCAATCCACAATAAGACTAGAAACAAGCTTCACAATTAAGAACAGCCAACAATATCAAGGAGCTACTTTTACCCCCAACCAATTCCTTAAAAAACATCGTACATTTTTGGACCGGAGAAAAATATCGTTATAATCAACAAATATTGAATGAAAACCCAAGCAGAACTTGAATAAAAATTCAATCCTTATGAGATTCAACGAGTCTTATGTGGCGGTGCGATCTCAATTATTGTAAATGGAACCTTTTCCTGATATGAACAAAGTATTTTCTAGCCTCATTCAGCATGAGAGGGCAAAATGGTTTAGATGTCCATGAAGATCCACGTGATTGTTAACACGGTTAATCGAAGATGGTTAAATCGTGGATCTAGCTGAAACTTTAGTGGATCTTCCGGGCGAGGAGAATGAAATTCGGGGTTCATACTGTGGCAAACTAGGTCACACGGTGGTCATTACCTATCGAAAGCACGTCTTCCCTCTAGGCATTCAGTTCATGATTTGTACAGCAAGTAACTGTGTTGATAACATAAAAGAAAAAGAGAGAAAATAAATCATCCACATACACACTGCAAAACTATTGAACCAGTTTAATGTCCTTGCTCAAGAGAATGGTACACCATCACCACTTCATCACAACTCGGCAGAAGGAAGTTCAAAGTAGGAACTGATTGAATCGTCTTCGTTATTATTTTCATTTTCACGGACTATTCTTCCTTGTGCATTAATGTCAAAGGTTTCAAAAGAAAATGAAAATGTACTAGACATCACATTCATTGAACAATCCATTTTGGTTTCACTTTTTCTTGGTTTAATTGGTTTCACTTTACCAAAACCTGGAAGACACATTCTAAATGCACAACATTTGAATCCATCACCATCCTTTGGTCCGTCTTTGACAATAGCTTCGCTATTGAAGAAGCTTTGTTGTTTCGTGTTATCATTTTCACTCGGCCTCAGATCAAATTCATTGGAGAGCGCATGAGTTTTTCCTTTGCTACATGAAATTGACATGCTTTTCCATTGCTTATGATGATTCTTGTTTGTTAAGTTACTTACCTTACTTGGTAATTCTTGATTTTGAGATGATGAGATAGCTGAATTTTGTATTATAGAGCTTGAAAATTTGTGATGTGAAGGTTGAATTTGTGGTGGAGGGTGAAAAGATGTGTTTTCTTTTTGAAACCTCATCTTGAAAAGAAAATATTCTTCAACTTTCTGTGCAATGCTTACTTCAATTGGTGCTTTATGAGAATGGTGAATGTGTGTGATTTTTGACTATTTATAGAGAAAAGAGACTTTGAGTAATATTGTTTCTATCTCAACATCAACTAAGATTTTTTTGTGATAAAAAATCTTCATTTAGATAAATTAATATATGGTTTCGGCTCTTAGGAATTAGGATAGTTGACTTTTATGGCTATTTTAAATTTCTACATATATATCTAGCCGGCATTGTACATCGATGATTGACTTTAGAAAAATAAATCACTAATATATGGTGCCACATGACAATTTTCTGATGTGTCACAAATTGAGCACACAACTTGTAACGTGATGACATCAAAGGGAAGGTACTAAAAGTACTCTTTTAGTAGGAAGAGACAAATCATAGAATCAAGGGACAAACATAACAAACATCTAATGGCATCATGGATTTGCTAGCAAGATGTGAAACAAAGACAATTATATATCATGGTTGACTTACTAGAGATAATCTTACTTGATCTAGAGATTATTTTACCTATGAAAACATACCTGCGATTTTTTTTCTTTTCATAGGTTTTCTCCACTGGATCTAGAGATAGTCTTGCTTGCAATGTGCCAGACATTAAATGTAGATATCTCTTTGAGCTGAGATTCAAACCTTATTGATAGAAAAATATGACTTTATAAATATTAAGATTTGACTCCCAAAGTCAAAGATGCAAAACGAATTTTACCATACTACTTCCGCTGGTTCAAGTATTAGAGTAAATTTGAAAAAAGAAAATTCAACTAAGACTTGTAAATAAAAGTTAAAATAACTATTCTAAATAATTACTTTTAAAATAAGTCGTGAAATTATTAGTCATAAGGTGGTTTCGTGTTTTGGAGATGAATATAAGAGTTGAAGAGATAAAAGGTTATGAATTTAACTTCCTCTAGTATTTTAACCACCAATTACTAACATTTGATTTATAATAGAAAACTGAAATCAATTTTGTACCTGGATTCCGTCTAATTTTTTCATAAGGATAAATAAACTTCCAAGTAAATTGTGTGAATCCGGACCACTAATTTTCTCTCTCTGGATTTTATCAACTTTTGTTGCATTTAAATTATGTAGAGACAAACAGCTTTTTAAGATGAACCAAAAAAAAATATTGTAAGCAGGGCGGTCTTACACAATTTTAGAGGATGAAGTCCCAATACAAATTCAAGCTAATATCAACCTTCTAGCTAATTTTTAAAACCTTTTTCATTGATTATTTTCTTTCTCAATTAGTTTTGGAGCAATTTTATCAATTGTCTGATTCTTTTACGGTTTTTGACGCAACTAATACCAAGTAGTCATATTCTTAACATGTTCCATGTTTGTCTCATGCTCTCTAAGTCTATGACCAATATGTGCCCAATCACCAAAACCCTCGTTTGTTTACCAACGGCCTTTACCAATCCTTTTTTAAAAACTTTACAGCAAAAACAAAATACTCTATCAAGCTCTTTTGAATAATTAAGCCGATCTCTATCCTAAAATTAGTCGTAAAGCGTTTAACTTTAGGACCTTCACATGGAAGAACCTCTTTGAGGGCACTTCTCTCTAGACTCACACTTTTTAATTTTAGGAGGAATCTTAGAAGACATAATTGGATTGAAAAAATAAAAAAGCCAACTCTGCAACACTTATCCTTTACCGTCCAATGAATCAGTGTGAATCGACGTTCTTCACAGCTAGGAAATGAGCGTGAAGGATTGTGCAATGAGTAAAAGAAACCTATCAATTCTAAAATAAAAATAAAAGTTAGCATATACAAAAACTCACAGTCACATAATTCTCTTGACATGCTGTGAACCGCAAATTTGTACTTGCATACCAGCTCATGGTATTTTTGCGTTTGTTCAAATCCCCCCTATAATTCCTCAAAATACTAAATCATTATATTATCAATTTCATTCTTATTATTAGAAGAAAAAAAAAAGACTTTGATGTATGTGTCCAAACAATATTCATTTATGCTTGTGTCTATATTAGAATTTCTCGAAGAGAAGATAGAACACCTCTCTAGCACTTCAAATTCTAAGTAGCCGTGCAATAAGAAATTGATGACAAAATGTAATAAAAGTGAATAATGAGAAGCAAAACCTCGTAAAGGTGCATGGTAAAATGGAATCAAAATCATTGGAAGAAACCATCTATGAAATTGAAAATTCAAAGAAAAACAAAGCAATAAAGTTTGGGGGATGCTTACATGTTGAATGGATATATGGATTATGGACAGTGACGGTGGTGGGTGGAGGTTGAGTGAGTTTGAGACAAGGAGAAAGTGAGGGGAAGTAGAAAACGAGAATAAATAGAAGAGATTTATTTGTAACACTTGCTCTATAGTCGCAGAGCTAGGTACCATTGGGCGAACTGTTGTCGTGTGTTTTACAGTCTTTTACTTCTTTTTTTGTTTTTTGTTTTTTAGTTGAAGAATGCAAGTTAGCCTACTAAATATTTCCACCTGGTGATTGAATTTGAGATCGAGAGAAGCATACTCCAAAGTCCTAAGCCAACACCACAAGTTTTTTTTCCATATTGCTAATGTACTTTTGTAGTTTTTAAAATAATTGATGGGAAACAAGATATAAAGAAGCGAACTAGTGGAGCGGTTTGTATAGACCAAAGAAAAACAAAAAGAGTTTGAGAATGAAAAACAATGTGATTTTACAAATAGTTCTGTTATATTTTTAAAACTCTAAAACATATCATTGATGTTCTTTTATGGAAATCGTCTAATGTTTAGGATCGTTTTAAAGAGAGTGACCCTCGTACTAGAAGAATTTATGTTTGTAACTTGTCATTAAAAATCAACATGGTAATAGCAAGGGTTGTGAATGCTTGAAATGTCCATGATAGAAATGTTGATCGATCACATTGTTTGTGCATAAATGCATATGTCTTATGGCTCCAGAATAGTCTGAGTTTAGAGCAGAGGACAAGCGTGTGAGTGTTAATAAACACGTGTGTTTTCCTTTTAACTTTTATATGTGTTTAATCCCTGTAAATAAGGGTTATTTAAAAATTGGTCCTTGTATTCCTTAATTTGGCATTTTGCCCTGCCAATATTTAATCATTTAAAATTTGGTCTTTCTCCTCACTTAATTACTGCCACGTCACTAATTAGCTGACGTGGCAGTAATTTGTTACGTCAACTGTTAGAGTTGTTTTTCTATTTTTTGCTATTTTAATAGTGAGGATGTAGAGCCATTCTTCTTATGTAATGGAAGCAAGTTTGATTATAGGTTTACACATTTTACTTGTTATTTATTTGTTCAGATTGAAAGTAACACTTCTTGCATTTCTATTAATTATTTACTACAATATATGCAGTGGCGGATCCTTTCATGGGTTAGGGTGGGTCACGGTCCACCTGAAAAAATTAAAGAATTAATTATCGTAGGTCTATTTTGCGATATTTTATACAACTGTGTCGGTTAAGGTTTCGGTTGATCCAAATTCCCGCAAAACGGTGTAATGGCTCACTCCGAAAATTTAAATAATTCAATTATAAGTCTATTTTGCGAGACTTTAAACAATTTTTCAACGGCATATGTGATTTTTGTGATGCTTATACCTGACATGTTAGCGGAGGTTTATAGACCTTCGAATTTGCATGAGTTTCAAATCTCCCACATATTTTCCTGTCAACTGAAAATTTCATCAGTTAAAAGTTGTAATATCTAAAAAAAAATTCATAATTTATAGTAGATGTTAAATATGTAATTATTTAAGTATCCACCTTAACTTTTTAGTCAAAGACCGTCATTTCAATTTCGTACTTAATGTTTATTAAAACTTTAATTTGTTTTTATATATTATAATTAATTTTAGTGGCCCACCCAATTTTTTTTTTCTAGTTCCGCAACTGAATATACGGAGTAAGACTAGATGGAGGTAATGTATGGGCAACAGGTAGGGGTATTTTCCTATTGCTACTTGAATTGTTAAAAAAAAAATGTTCCTCAAGAAAACTTTGAGATTAAATTTAGTTTTGAAAAAAATTAAAACACATTTTAATACATAAGAAAAATAAATGGGGCAATATAATTTTCTATCATATTTTCTTTTTAAAATGGTTTGTTGTCTGCTATTCACAAAAAGGTATATTTTGTATAAATTTAAGGGTTAATTAAGTTTTTAGTCCCTATAAATATTCACAGTTTTGTTTTTAGTCCCTCCAAAATAAAATCACACTTTTTAGTCCCTGTGTCATTTTCCTTAAGCATTTTAGGGACCAAAAATGTTGATGGAAAAATTTTATAGGGACTAAATGGAAAAATTTTATAGGGACTAAAAATGTTGATGAAATTTTTTATAGGGACTAAAAAGTGTGATTTTATTTTGTAGGGACTAAAAACAAAATTCTGAATATTTATAGGGACTATTTACTTAATTAACCCTAAATTTAACGAGAAAACAATATATACGTCTGAGTTTGGAATGGGCGACTGACCAATACTCCATTTTCAAGGGTACCAAAATTTTCTTTTTGGTCAAGTAGCCAAGCGGCGAGATAAATTCACCTTAAATATGAATAAATGGGGTGTCTGATGTTCGAACACCGATCCCTGCATAAATTATACATTATCATTACCAAGTGAACAAAACTCACGAGGACGGGGCACCAAAAATTTTAATCGGTGATACGTATAAATATTTGGAGGACTGTCAATTTTACTTTTTTTTTGTTGAAGGAGTCAGTTTTACTTTTTATTAGCTTATGTCAATAGTACCAGGGTTATCAATTTTTGTTTTAGTACTAGAAAGATACACGTGAGTTTGCACAAGAAAGTACAAAAGAATATGTAAAGATAAATAAAAAGTCAAAGAAATAATTTATATTTATGTTTTTTTTTACAAGAATTTATATTTATATTTATGTTATAAGTGGAAACTACAACAATTTAAAATTTATCCAAAAAATGCAATGTTATAAAATTTTATGTGATTATTTTAAAAAAATAATTATTTAATAGATAATACATAAATGTAATATAAGATTTTTTTGACGTAATAAATGTAATATAAGATAGAATGCATAAATATCTTGTATTTACATAATACTTTATTGATTCGTTAATACATGTCGATTTTGGACATTTTTCGGTTGCCAAGAATGAACAATTTTGACAAAATTATTTCCAATATGCCCTTATCTTTTGGGAAAACAAACACCATAAGATCACTATTATAAATAAAAATTACATTTTTCTGATTCATTAGGTAATTATGTATCTGCTTTATAATATAAACCAAATAAATCAGTTATTAAATAAATCTGAAAAATAATTACTAGAGGGTGTAAGTTTTTTTTTGTTTTTGGTAGAGATGTATTACCATAAATTTATATTCAGACTTTGCAAGTGTTTATTACAATTACTTAGTGGAAAATGTGTAGATAGTCAATGAAAAACAAGATAAAGTTTAAATTGTAACATTAAATTATCAAAATGACAAGTAAAGATGAACAACTTTTTTAAAAAAGTAACATACGTTAAGGAACAGAGGGAGTATATAACTTTTATCATCATATAACATTTGTGACTACATGTGTCGTGTTTAATATATGAAGAATTAGAGAGAATAAATTCAAGAGTCATGTGTGTAGTTGGTTGGTGATGTTTTTAGGGATATGCAATTAGTTAGTTTTAAGTGTTCCATCGTGATTGATATGCATGACTTCAAGAGTCATGTTTAATACATGAAAATGATATTGTAAATGATTTATCTATTATTAAAAATTTGATTTAAATTTATTGATATATTATTTGTGTTTTCATCTTTTCTTTAATTAAAATTTGGAACACTGAGTTTCTAAATGAAAAGTAATATTCTCAATTTTAGAATAAATTCTCATTCAAGAGTATCCAAATTTGATATCTAATTAGAAGAATATTTGATATGTTTTAAAAAGTAATATAATAATATTTTAATTAGGTGTTTCAAAAGTTCTTGTATATGCACATAATTTTCACATAAAAACAAGATTTTAAATTTTATTAAATTATTTTCAGCTTTTTGGTAAAGATAGATAGATGAGGGTGAAATACTAGTTCTTGATGCATGGAAGCTAAAATTAGCTGTCGGTTGAATTTTCTCAACTGTGATTACATTGCTTCAAGAGAATAACGCTGAGAGAGGGATCATGTCCTCCAATTGCGAGTTCCCTAACTATTCTAGTCAAGCGTTAGGTACAATTATTTTGAGTTTTTGATTTGCATTAATTAATACATAAAATAAAAGTAGAAAGATAAATGGATAAATTTAAAAACTAGCTTGTTTGATTGCTTTGATGTGTTTATTGTCATCTAGGTTACTCATGTCCTCCAACATGATTCTTGAAGTATCTATTAACCAACTTTATAGTTATCTTGTTACATACAACATTTGAATGAAAAAAAAGCACTTGAGTCAACATCTAAAGATTATAGTGACTTCATGTCTTAGAGTGGTATACGACAATTGCTTTTTTGACATTCAATAGTTCCTATAAACAAAAGTAAAATACTAAAATACCCCAACGGTAGTTAAGTACCGCTGGCTTATAACTAGAAAATCGGCAGCAGTTAACTACCGCTGGGTTTTTTAGTCTTTTACATGTGTTTCTAGGAACTATTGAATGTCATAAAAGCAATTGTCGTGGTATACACCATTTTCACTATGAGAATAAGTTACGACACATTCATATAATACTATGTAGTATTCTCACTGTAGGTCAATCTAAGTATAAATAATACTCATAATATTTATACTTATGTGAAAACTTGATAACTCTTTATCCGTGACCCGTGAGATGTGGTAATCAGTCTACCAACATAACAGTCTTTATGTACTAATATCTTATTTCATAGTAAATCTTTTAGCTACGAATACTTTAAGAATAACGTCATTTATTTTAACCTCCTTTGCCGAAGGAATAACACATAGATATTATTATCCACCAAAGTAACCCGGGGGTGATAGTAGATTGGGTAACATCATTAATGACACAATTATAAGATATGGTGCGCATAAGTAAGTCTACAAATAGACTCATTAGGATGTTGAACATAACCCACTTCAAAAAGTTCGAAAAACTCAAGCCGTACTTAAAACCTGGTCTCTCTGAAGCTCCGTTTGATTTGGCTAGCACCAGTCCTCATAGAAGTTATGTTTGTGTGAGCATGTGCGACATCGCTACACTTGCTTTATTCGTGATCATCCTTTTATCGATTCTTCATGACGCTTCAAGAGTTAAACACATGATTATTAAATTGTTTAAGTTGGTGTTTGATTTATAATTAGCGATTTAATCAAGACACGTTCATCGATATTTTTTCCACGAGGAATGCTAGCAACACACATTCTAACACACACTTTTCAACACACTCTCTATGATTGGTTAAAATTCACATGGGTCCCACCAAATCATGTGAGTCCCATATAAATTTGGTAGGTCCCACGTGAATTTTAACCAATCAAAGAGAGTGTGTTAGAATGTGTGTTGCTAACATTTCTCTTTTTTCCACTAAGGATTACGTTTTTTGAAAAACCCTCTTAAATCCCAACACAAAGGACTAGACAAATAAATTGAAACACTTGGCCCTCACTAAACCCCGTAACAACTTTTTATTCGATGCATAAGTCACCTAAAATACCTACATAACTTGTGTTGTTCTATCCAGTAACTTTTGCACATAAAACATATCCTAATAGTGTTTATGTTTCTATTAAGAAAAACACTTTTCTATAATCAATTCAAATAGTTGAAAACCATATGGGTGTTCTCCTTCTTTTCTCTAAAATAAAATGTTCATTCTTGATGTAACCTACAAAGATTGTGGTGCATTAGAAATTGACGGTCGCATCACCATTTAACCCCCCTTATGGGGTCGATAAATTCGTAAGGGTCTGTTTAACCCCATTAGCGCTGATACGGTGGTTGGTTCCAACATATGTATTCAAGTGTTTTTCAAGATGAGTTCTGATGCTTTGTGTTTCCATGTTCATTCGTGTTTCTTGTCGAATATGGTTTCATCGCCGCCGTTTTGGTTTCCGATCTACTGTACAAAGTTTATGATTCATCTTCTATAGTCTTCTCTATTTTGGGTCATTTGAGATCTCGTTGTAAGGCAACTTTTTGGTTTTGAATTTTCTGAACATGTTTTGAAATTTTGGCGTGGTAGATCTATTTCGCAAGATTGTTCTTACATCGCCTACATTTACGATGAGAAATATTGGTGTTACCGTTCATTGATTCGCTCACACACAGGGTATATATA
>Ga0315913_1006007_pt1 | contig 14722 bp, 4 predicted proteins | sample MpolsnodulesMG_FD_207736 | JGI IMG/M metagenome (GOLD analysis project Ga0315913, IMG submission 207736) | Medicago polymorpha root nodule microbial communities from Los Angeles, California, United States - small nodules | ecosystem: Host-associated > Plants > Roots > Nodule | place: USA... | reverse complement strand
GGAAAGGTAATTCATTTGGGCCAAGTAGATGGAGATGCCATTAGACTAGTTACTGCTTCAAAAATTTGGATTGACCATAATACACTTTATGATTGCGAAGATGGTCTTCTTGATGTCACACGAGGTTCTACAAATGTGACCGTTTCCAATAATTGGTTTAGAGAACAAGATAAAGTTATGCTTCTTGGACATGATGATGGGTATGTGAGGGACATAAACATGAAAGTTACCGTTGTGTACAATCATTTTGGACCTAACTGCAACCAACGAATGCCAAGGCAACTGATTATTGTTTATGATGTTTTTTACAAGAAAAATTGAAGTTATACAATATACAAATGTGAATTTATTAGACAACATTGATTTTTTTTTTATCGGCAAAATAACATTTCAGGATTCGTCACGGATATGCACATGTAGCCAACAATCTTTACTTAGGATGGATGCAATATGCCATCGGCGGAAGCATGGGGCCTAGCCTCAAAAGTGAATCTAACCTCTTCATAGCACCTAAAGTTGGGAGTAAAGAGGTAAGCATATTTAGAAAATCAATTAATTTAAACTAATTAATGACTAATGAACATGAATTTACCTAATTAAAATAAATCACAAAGTTGAGTTCAGACGTTGATGTATATAAAATATATTTGTTTCACTTTAAAAAAATTGACACACTCTTTCTAAACTTTATTTTTCTAATTATATAATGTGTCTAGGTAACATGGAGAAAAATTGGTCATACAAATGGCGACAAATGGGAGTTTCATTCGGTAAGAGATTCATTTGAAAATGGAGCCTCCTTCGTAGTTACAAAAGGAAGTCGTGTGCAAAAGCCAAATTATAGCAAAGAACAAATTTTTCAAGTTGCTGATGTTAAATCTGTAAGATCTTTAACAAGATCATCTGGCGCAATTCAATGTAGTAAAACCTCCAGATGTTGAACTTTAAATCATATATAATATTGATCATGAATCAAAGTATTCATCACTAGTATGTCATTTAACCTAAAAAACAAGAAAATTTCACCCTGTTGTATAGAAAATACATTGTATCATAAATTTTCCATTATGTCTCTCTTAATTTAAATACACGGGCATGTATATTTGTATAATCAAAAGTAATATGTTACCAATGCGATTTACAAATTATAAGTCAGGGTAAAAAACACATCTCAAGTAAGAATACTTTGTTAATGTGAGAAATAAGAATAATAAATAATACTCCATCCGTCTCAAATTATAAGTCATTTTGACCATTTCTCACAAATTAAAGAATGTAATTAATTTTGTATGAGAAAGAAAAATTATGAGTTATTTGGAAAACTATCCTTCATTAATGGTATGGGAAATATGAATTAGAGAATAAAAATAAGAGAAAATAATAAATAGTTAGTGGTATAATTGGAATATTAATTGATGACAAATTTGGTAAGTGCACCAAATTGTTCCAAGTAATATAGTAATAAGTGTATCATCTCCGCAATGATTATCATTTTCTACTAGACAATTTACTAAACTTATATTTAAAAGCTGTAAATTGGGGGGAATTTGAAAGATTGTTGATTTTGCAGTGAAAAGTAAATAGGTTTGATTCAGATGTTTAATTGTAATTAGAATTCCTCGAACCCCTGCCTCTTTGTTGGATTAATGCACGTCATATACCAAATATGACCTAAGGATTGTATAAACGATGGTTAGCCCGTGGGTTGAAGACTCTCAACCCTCCATATGTTAGGTTTCTTCGTACCGGTTTACCATGGACTTATCTTCTGAAATGTCATGTTGCTCCACAACTATTTAAGGAACTTATACTCGGACATACTGTTTACCCTAGTTCTTAGTAAACAAACGCTGGTTTTCAAAAACGGTTAACTTGAGAGATCAACTAGTAAACCTTTGGGCATATTGTGCTTTTGTTTGACAGAAATTATGAATGTTCTTAAAGTGAACCAAAAAGTATTAAAATTGGGACCGAACACGCGTCGAATCTGGGAAGCAATTTGCTAAGAAAAAAGGGTAAATTGCAAGGAATTTAAAAGAAAAGGTTAAATTGCATAAATGAATAAAAGGGGGTACACAGATTCAACATTTGCAACTTGTTTACTCGTTTCTCCTATAATGCGGATAGTTTGAGCGTGTAGGTTTTGTGTGTATGCGAATTGTGACCCGTTTTCCCTATGAAAAACTCTTATTTATACTAAGTAACTGCCTATACAGAAACCGTCGGGCATAACCGCAAAAAACTACCCAAGACATCTTTTGAATTTCAAATGATATCTTCTTTGACAATAACTGTTTTTGGCTCATCGATTTGGTATCAACTTCTCTTCGATTTCCTGCTCACTTGTCGAAGCCTCTCCGTCAAATGCTAATATTTCTTCTAGTCCACGAACTTGATCCAGCTTAGGCGTCGAATTGGTTCAGACTTCTTCAAAACTTGAGTCAAACTTAGTTGACTGCATTTATTGTAGCCTGTCGAAAATACATGCTAACACATACGTAAAAGACGTCATAATGTCATATTAATTGCTTTTGGGGTTGGGACTTATACTCACACATCTGTCTTAGAACCCAACCAATATACTAAGAATCCTTAATTTCTTAACGACTCTTGAGCAAAATACATATATAACGACAATCTCAAATGTTTATTGTGGGGGGTCGAGTAGGGGATTAGGGGGAGAAACCTCATCCGATATGGTTCAAATATAATGTTCTAATATGAACTATATAGTGCATTTTATATCTTAATATTTCATTGATAATAAAAGAAAATGCAGCTGCTCTGCAGTTGAAAACATATGTCAAAATTGTCAGAACTTCATTATCTAAGAGCATATGTTCATTGTTTATGTTTATTATTTCTGTCTTTATTCTTTTGAATTGAGTTTTTGTTCTTAAAATACTTTTTTTTTACATGGGGTAGAATACAATAATTGTCAAAAAAGTTGTAGAACCAAATTTCTACCCTTTGAAATTATGGTATTCTACCATGTATTAAAGAACTTAAATAGGAGTATAGTAAAAACAACAACTCAGTTCAAAAGTATAAAAAAAGAAATAATTAACGTAAACAATGAACACACGATGTTCGATAATGAAGTTCAAACAATTTTGTTTAATATATGTCTTCAAATGCAGAGCAACTACAATTTATTATTTTATTAGTGAAATATTTAAATTTAAAATATACTATATAGTTGCTCTGCATAAGAACATTATCGCTAAGTACTATATAGTTATGTGGCAAAACTCACATTAAGTTTTATGTTATTTAAATTTAAACTCAACTGGAGTACTATATAGTTTATATAAGAACATTATCGCTGGACCATATCGAACGAGGTTTCTCCCCCTCACCCCCTTCTCGACCCCCCACCATAAATTTATTCTTTTGTTTCATGAGTTTGTTTTGTACTTGCTGGAGTACTAGAAGTCAAAGAAACACTAAATATTTCATGAGTTTCTTTAAAAAATAAAACTAAATGTTTCAGGAGTTTGTTTTGTTATGTACCTTGAGGAGCAAAGCCAACAAAACTTATGGTAATTATATCTTAAAATTATAAGAAAAATTATGAGAGTGCAGGAGAAAAGCCTTCTTTTCTCAAAATCTCAATATAATATTAGCAAAACATACCATTTTATGAAGGATCCTTGTGTGAAAGTTATCTATTTAAAAAAGGAAGTTTCAATGTGTGCTTTTTTGTTGGTTATAAGAGAACTAGTATTTCCTTATGCCGATTTTCACATTGAGCACATCATGACTTCAAAACGGGTAGTTTTAATCTAAAAAATGGTCTTTTGTAGACTTTATTATATAAAATTACTCATATTCAGATGTTTGCTACAACATTTTGTCCCACTAATTTGCATCTCTTTTCATTTGTTATTCTGAGTGTTAAGGATCTTTGTTGTCCTAATTAGAAAGCTACTACTAGTGTGTGTTGCTAGCATTCCTCTTCTACTATATTATTATTATTATCAGAAAACTTAAATTGATCTTCTTTGCTTCAGTGTATCAAGGTGTGTTCTTTTCATTTTCCGGACTAGATTAAGGCAAGGTTTGACAATATATTTTTGTCAGTATTGAAAAATGAAAACACATGCTTTACAATTTAAATACTTCATCATTAGTGTTTGTTGTGAACCAAACTCAGCCAAAAGCTTAAGTTGCTGAGTAAAGAGTAAAGACACATAAAATTCACCAATGGTTTGCAGAGGCTTTTGTGTTGGAAGCATAGCCGCGAAAGTCTATTTCACCTTGAACTAGTCACGAGTGTGAACACCTGAAATAGAAAAGTAACTCATTATCTTTGCATATTGTAGTTTAGGAATTTTCAAATGCATATTAAGATTGCAGAGATTTAAGTGAACTACATAACTGCTTAATCAGATAAGAGCATAGGGTAATTGCACATGCGGTTAAGTATCTACAAGTATCGATCATACTTACCAGCGAGATAAGCCTTTTTGATTATGCTCAAGTCTCTGGTGACATCCACTATATTCATTCTTTCTTTTGGTGATTCCACTGAACAAGCAAGTCCAATCCTAAAAAGTGAAACTAAGCACTTCTCTACATTTGGAGTAAAATTTCCACTGTTTCCATCTTCTATTGTTGCTTCTATATTTCTTGGTACAAGATTTGGGTCCAAAATATGTATAAGATTATTAGGCAATGAAATTTCAACAAACATACGCAGATTTTGACCATCGTCAAACATTTCATCTATCGGTCTCCTTCCAGTAAGCATTTCTAATAAAAGCATCCCGAAGCTATACATATCACCATATGTAGATACTTCAGAACCCATTCCATACTCTACAATATAAAGCAAACACATTTAATAATCTCTAACTAGTAGAATATCAAACATAAACTAAAAGATAGGAGCATTCAATGAAACACACTAAGTGATTTAAGAGTCTATAAAAATACCTGGAGGAGCATAGCCAATAGTCCCTTTAATTCCAATTGTACTAGATTCCCGATGAGAGGTGTCGTCAATAACTGAGACAAGTCTTGCTATGCCAAAATCACTCACATGGGCAACCATGACATCGTCAAGAAGGACATTGCTTGGCTTTAGATCACAATGAATGATCGATTGCTCACATTCAAGATGAAGGTAATGTAGTACAAAAGCAATATCAATAGTGATATTTAATCTTTGATCAAGGTCCAACATTCTTTGGTTCTCTACATTCACTGTCCCTGGATGTAGCCATTGTTCCAAGTTTCCATTGTTCATGTATTCAAAAACTAAAGCTTTAAATTCTTGACCTTTGTAATCTGTACTTGAACAACATGTCAAAATCTTAACCAAATTTCGATGTCTAATGTTTTTTAATGCATTACATTCAGCAATGAAACTCTTGTGAGCTCCCTTCTTTTGAAGGTTCATGACCTTTACGGCAACAACTTTATCTTCTGATTCAAGATTTCCTTTGTACACAGAACCAAAACTTCCTGATCCAACTAAGTTTCTACCAGAAAACCCATCAGTTGCTTGGTGAAGGTCTTGGTATGAAACTTTAGCTAGTGGGTCAATTTTTAGTAAATCAGAATTTGGTTTCTTGTTTCTTTTCCTCATCTTGTAGACAGTTAAAATAATTGTCGCCATGAGAAGAATAGATACCCCACTAACAATCACTGCTATCATCTTGATTTTTTGGTGTTTTGCAGGTTTAATACTTTTGACAGGGCATGGCTCTAGATGTAGCTTTGAAATACCTCCACAAAGTTTATTGTTTCCGGTCACAACGAACTCGCTTACATTTCCAAAGACACCTTCTGTTGGTACCTCGCCTTCCAACATGTTGAAAGAAACATTCAATTGTTCTAAAACTGATATATTCTGTAGAACATTAGGAATTGGTCCATACAACCGATTTCTTGACAGGTCTAAATATTGAAGACTTTTAAGTGAAGCCAATGAGGATGGTATGGTTCCGTTGAAGGAGTTTCCTTGCAAAAAGAGGTACTCTAAGCGTATGCATTCGCCAATGGCTCTAGGAATATCACCAGATAGAAGATTCTCCGAGACATCTAGCTTGTTGATACTTTTTAGCATACCCACTTCTCTCGGCAGGCTACCACTCAATGAGTTTCTTGACAAGTTCAGTAAGTTTGATAACGAAGAAAGACTAAAAACTTCTAAGGGTATGGTTCCTCTAAGATTGTTTTGTGCAAGGTCCAGGTATTGTAACTTTTTGCAGTTTCCTATACTTGACGGAATATCTCCTTCTAACATATTATCTCCTATACTCAAATGATATAATTGACTGAGGTTGCCTATGATGGGTGGTACCTCTCCGGACAACTTATTTCCCTTCAAATCTATTAGTTGCATTTTCTCCAACATCCCAAAAGTAGTAGGAATAATTCCTTCAAAGTTGTTAAGTTCCATGCTCAACAAAGTTAAGCCAATTAGATTTCCTAATTCTTCTGGAATTTTTCCTGATATCATATTAAATCCAAAATGTAGTTGACGAAGTTGAGTGGATAAATTGCCAATGGAATTTGGCAAATTACCTCCAAAATTATTAAAGGATATGGAAGTCACTAGTAGTTTACTACAGTTTGTCAAGGATTTTAAAAACTCTAAATCCGTAGTGGAATTGTCACCTAAACTGTTTAACTCTAGATTTAACCGTCGAAGATCATGTAACTTCCCTAGACTTGGAACTTGTCCGACCAAATTGTTTTGATCTAAGTCAAGATAAAATAGGGAAGAAGCATTTGAAATGGAAATAGGGATTGTACCTGAGAATTGATTTCCTCCGATTGCTAAATATTGAAGGTTGGAGAGGGTGTTGAACATATTGGGTGGAAGAGATCCATTAAAATTATTGAATGCAGCAGAAATGAAAGTAAGAGATGACATATTATAAAGACAAGAAGAAGGTAATGTATTAGATAGTCTGTTTAGAAACACTGACATTATTGTCAAGTTTTTGAGGCTGCATATTTCTTGTGGAATGTCTCTCTCTAAGTGGTTATCACCCACTGAAAGAATAGCTAGCCATGAAAGATTTCCAATGAATGGTGGTATTCTTCCGGTTAAATTGTTTTTTGAAATCTCCAACACTTGAAGCTTTTGAAGAGAGCTTATTCCAATTGGTATTTTACCAATAAGATGATTTCCAGTCAAGTATAAGAATTCAAGATTAGAGCAACTCGTCAAGTTTGTAGGAATCTCCCCTGTCAAGGAGTTATCGCTGAGTACGAGTTCCTGCAATCGAAACAACTGACCGAGTTTCTGTGGGATTTTTCCGAAGAAACTATTTTTTGCAAGGTTGAGGTTTCTCAAAAAAGAGAGATTGCCAACATGGGGAGATATCAATCCATGCAACCGATATCCTTCTACGTTTAACTCTGTAACTCTTTGGTGCATGGGACTGCATGTGATTCCATACCACTTGCAGAAGTGAGTTGAACTATTCCAAGAGGCCAAGATTCCGTATGGGTCATTAGATATTGATTCTTTGAACTTGAGCAAAGCCAAGTTATCGGTCGCAGTTCCTAATGTAGAAGTAAATGTGTTTTGGACAAAGTTGAAAGCAATGAGAAGAGATAACCAAAATGAAAATGTTGGAAACATGACATGAAAATGTTGAGAAACTGAAATTGTTGAAGTAATATATTTAGTAGTATTAAATATATCTAAAAATTTGTAGGATCTTATAATTAGAGAGACAGAGGGAGTATAAAGGGATTTGGAAATTTGTAGGAAATGTGTAATAAACTAGCACACTCCTTAAGTCTGCTTTATAGGCTAAAAAAATGTGTTATTCAGTACCGACACTTCGGATTGAAGAGCAAGTGTCCAACATCGACACACCTAAATTATTACTGATACCTACATGTCAGTTTTGTGTATAATATCCGTGTTTGTGTGAGTGCTTTATATAGATAAATATTTTTTGGCACAATAAAGTATTGGAGTCTACGTAAACTTTGGTCCAAACCGCATAGTTTATTGTTTATTAATTATGTGCCTGCATACGTTTCAGCTTAGTGAAGAGTTATGCTAAGCATGCTTTCTACTTGGAAGAGTCATGTTTAAGTTTCAGTGCTACTGTCCTTGCATTTGTATGTCGTTTATAGGTCTATAGGGTATCTTTGTTGTGGTTGGATGTTAATATTAAGCTTACTTGTTAATTTCAATGAAACAATTCTTATACATGCACACTCTTTTTTACCATCTTCTCGGAATTGTTAAGAGGTGTTTGATTTTGTACTAAGTTTGAAAATAAAAGAAGATTTGAGATCATGGAATCTGAAAATCTTTACTTAGGTCATTGACCAAACTCATTCCTTCCTAGTGTTCTTCTATCCTCATGACCAACTTTTGCTAAGCTAAATCATCTTTTTCTAATTTCATCCATTTTTTTAAAGAGCTCTAGACATTAGTATCAAAAACCCAAGTTTTTCAAGGAACAAAAGTCTAACCACATACAACAACAATAACAACATCAAAATTGAGACAAATCACTCAATCCAGGACGAAAACAAAACGTAGAATACATGAAACAAATTAAGAATGATAGTATAGTCAAATTATGGAAAATACATAAATCCTAAACATGCTATCTAGCTATTAGAAAGGTTTCTATTGAAAAAAATGTTATTGTTATATTGCATCCACGTTTCGAGGACTATTTCTTGATCCCGATTTTTTGGTAAAATATACGAATCAGAGATTCCTCAAGCTTCCGTACCCTCCATCGTGCCTTTTCTGCAAAACTCAACATCTATAACTTCTGCTCACATGTTCTCTTGGCTAGTTCCAACCGAAAAGGTAACCTATTAATTAAGAATGTGAACTTGTATTCACTTCCCCACAAATTCAGATTACAAGCCTTACATTAACTCAAACAAGAACAGCATCAAGAGAACAAGAAATTTGGAAGCCAATCCTTATGTCAATATCTTTAAAAATTTAGAAGCAAAATGTTACAGATCAAACAGAAAACAAAAGCAGAAACCAATAAAAAGAAAATAAGAATCAAGAAGAAATTAGTGAGACTATTCCTGAACTTATCAAAATAACAATTTATGCAAAGGAGTTAACAAATAATCAACATTCATACATCAAACCTGGCATTACCTAACTATTCCTCAGTCACGTGCATTCTACAAATCCACTCCATTGCACCTCTCACACAACAAATACTCGTAGCAATAACAACTAACTTACCATTTGTGTCTTCCATCAGCAGAAAAACAATCTAGTCAAGAGCTTTTAATTACCAATAAGAAGATGAAGCAAACAATCTTCTCTTTACTGCCAGTACTATTGGCGCCTATTAATTTTACAACCACTATAACTAAGAAGACATTTGGTAAATGCTATGAGCTAAGTGCTAATTCAAATTGGTCTGAAATGTGAATAAAGATGCAAATACTAGTGTTTTTCCTAAGTTAGATGCTAATGTTTATCTCAGTAAACAAGTCTTACATGTGTATCAAGATGCGCACTTGTGAACACGTGCACACATTTTCAACCAATCCCAGTAAAAAAAAGTTGAATGCACATCTTACCTTGATCAATCTATGATGTCAACTTCTGCTGAGGGTGATTTCCGAAGCAGAAAGTCCACTATTCCATCGGGTATGGATGTGCATGGGTCCATATATACCGTCAGCAACTTCAAGTTACAAAAGGAAGGGGGCTCGGCCTTTAATAAGTCAGGAACTAAGGAAAGAACCTAAGAAATCAGGGCGTGAATTAGGATCAGTTCCATAAAAGTCCGTACTTTTGACAAAATTTATAAATACAATAATAAAAACTGAAAAAAAGCATGGTCTAAAGTACCTTTAGAGTAGTTGAACCGATGCTCAAATATTGGATATTAGCAAGCTCGACCAGCCAGTTGAGTAGAAGCAATGAAGTCTCAGAAGAATTCTCCAAATTGATTAACTCAATATGTACACATTTGATGTTGAGGAGATTGGTGTTTCGCCCACATAGTTTTTGAGGAGGAATGCCTCTAAAAAAAAGGTACAAAGACTTGGAGTAGAGAGCTCGATTCCAAAATAGGCCTCAGGAGCATAAAGATGGGTGCCTGTTATTAATATTGTTAAAGCAACAAGTGTGGAACTTGATATGCAAAGTGTGGAATTTGAAGGCCTCAGGGACTTGATACGTAACACACACAAGATTTCCATTTCCAACATCAACAGAAATTTGTGGTCTTTTATAATAACTCATCAACTCTTCTATTTCCCATGAAGCTAATTTCAAGAGAAAATTGCAGGGACAGTTTCAAAGTCATAGCTTTATCAATATCATAATCATGAAGAGCCTCAAAATACTAGGTGGTCACGACCATCACCAAAAAATTTGCATCATGAATATGCATTTACTAAATTAATAATAGATCGCATGATTGATTGAAATTGTCTTCCCTTTTACAAGATATTTAGCTAATTATATTTATTCTGTGTAGGTAACATGGAGAAAGAATAGTCAAACAAATGTGGACAAATGGGAATTTCATTCAGTAAGGGATGCATTTGAAAATGGAACATTCTTCGCAATAACAAAAGGAAGAAGTGCACAAAAGCCAAATTATAGCAAAGAACAATGTTTTAAAGTTGTTGATGTTAAATCTGTTAGATCATTGACAAGATCATCAAACACATTACAATGTAGTAAAACCTCTATATATAAGAGCAATTTTGAAGCAAAGTGTGCATCACTAGTTTTGACATTAAACCCAATATAAATAAACTATGTGAATTTTCCCTTGTAATGATTTGGTTGAACGATTCAGAGATGATACTGTATTTACGAGTTTGGGTTTGAAAGTAGTGTTGTGACACTTTCTGGGTTTTCTGTTCTTTCTTTTTGGATGATGTTGTTTGTATCAATTTGTTACTCAATACAAATAAAGATTTAGAAGAATGTTGACCGAAAAACATCAGTAATTTATCAATATAACCTCATCGGTAGTTAACTGCTGATGTATTTTAACCGATGGCAGTTAACTGCCGATGGACATTTACATCTTTTTTCTGGTAGTTAACCTTGTTGATGTATTATATCTTTTCTGAGTTTGGATGAACATTTGAGTCGGGTGATAAACAACATATTGGACTCAATCACATTTAACCCTAACTCAACGACAATTAATAATGGATTACTGCTCTTCCCCCAGTACAAAACACTCGCACCCTGCAGCCATGCCCAAAATGCCCCTGCACTAGTTAACTAGCTCAAGTGTAAAATAATGCGCAAGTTAAGTGGAGTGACGCAAGTTAAGTGGCGCAAGTTAAGTTGAGTGGCGCAAGTTAAGTGGCGCAAAGTAGCTACTTTTTTTTTAATTTATTTGAAAATTATGTTATTTACTTTATTTTAAAATATTTTATTAACTTTATTCTAAATTATTTGTTCACTTTATTCTAAATTATTTATTTTCTAAATTATTTGTTCACTTTATTCTAAATTATTTATTTGCCATATTCTAATTTATTTATGCACTTAAAATAAATTCGATTTTATTCTAATTCAATATTTATTCTAATTTATTTATTCATTAAATACGAAATTAGAAAATAAATTTGATTTTATTCTAATTTATTTATTCATTAAATACAAAATTAGAAAATAAATTTAATTTTATTTATTCAATATTTATTTATTTAATACATAATCATAAACATAAAATAAATGCAAAAATAATTACAAATAAAAAACAAAATTAATAAATATAACTCTTATTTTATTAATATCATTCAAACATTACAATAATTAATACATATATTTTACTCTCTTGGGGTAAAATGTTATTTTCACCCTCTTCCGTATATACCAATAGCTCTTGGGGAAAATAGTGATCCGCCCTGTTGGGGAAAAAGACATCAAGATCCCTTGAGGTAAATTTAAATTTGGTTCCTTTTATACCCCCATGATGATTCTTTTTACCCACGGTAAAAAGATTTTGGGAGTAAAAGGAAGCAAACCTAATTTTACCTCAAGGGATGATGCCCTTTTCCCGAACCCGACGGACCACTCCTTCCCCCAAAAGCTACTGGTATATACCTAAAGGGGTATAAAGAGTCTAGATACTATAGAAGCAAAAAAGAAGAAGAGAAAGAGGGGGAGAGAGTGGGAGGAGATAATGTGAGGAAAAGAGGAAGTTTGTGAGTGTATTTATAGGTAGAAATGACAACCTAGTTTGTATCTAACATTAATGTGGTAAAAAAACGTGTGAAAGTGGTTAAAAACGTGTAAATTAAATGTTGAAAACTTGACCAAAGTGGAAAAAACGTTTGTTGTTCAGCTCTGAAAGCGCTACTAATGATCCTTTCAAAATAACATCATAGTAACTCCTTTTAAAAAATTAAAATGATCCTTAAAAGAAAATTAAAATAGAAATAGTTAGTTATGTTTAGAAAATTAAATAAGATTATTTCCATAAAGAATATTATATACACATAGTACAAAATTGAACGTATTATAAAAACATTGAAAAATACGAGATACCACGCGAGAAAAAATTCATCAATCAGTGATGATGTTGAAACCAATCAAAGAGAGAAAACAAATTTTCCTTCCAATATCATCATTCGAAGATCGTGCTCTACTAACGGTATCATTGCTCCCGGTAATCATAGCTCAGTTGATAGAAACATCAATGCATTGTAATATACAAGAATTGAGATTCAAATCCTGGACACCCAACTTATTCGCTTCAAAGGTTAGTTGAACCAAATACGAGATAAAAAAATTATCACATCAAAATAATTATTTTAGCACATCATTCTCTTTCTTTTTCTCACAAGGTGTGGATTACATTTAAGTGTCTACAAATAATTTTCCATAAAATAATTATAGATACTCTAATTTCATTTTAGTTTTGGTCATACTAAATTGAAAAGTCTATTTATATTGCCTCATTCAACTTTGAACATTGAATATCACAACAAAATTTTAGACAAGAGTTTGCTTTGGAATATGAAATTTGCATTATCAAGGTAAGAATTCCAAAACTATATTGACACATCTCCACAAAAAAAAACATTCGTTAGAACCCATTCCACAATCTCTACATGACAGAAACTGCGAGTCTGGTAAATTCTAAAATTATTTGACATTAAAAATACTTCACCTGATCTCTATTAAAAGAAACAAAAACCCCAATTCATAAAAACTAAGGAAACATCTTGAAAATAGTTTTATTTTTTATGTTCAATTGATTTAATTTAATGCTTGCTGAGAATAACTCACAGTTACTGATAAGTGGACATGGTCGATCGAGCAGAGCAAGAAGACCAACCTTGGGTCAGGCCCAAATTTTATTGTGGGGGGTCGAGTAGGGGGTGAGAGGGGAAGAATCCCTGTCAGATATGGTTCAACGATAATGCTTTAATATTAAATATACAATGCATTTTAATTCTTAATATTTCATTAATAATAAAACGAAACTGCAGTTGCTCGGCAGTCGAAGACATATGTCAAAATTGTCCGAACTTAATTATGGAACATTGTGTGTTCATTTTTGCGTTACATTTATTATTTCTTTCTTTATTCTTTTTAACTTAGTTGTTGTTCTTACAAGTTACATTACTTATATTTTAGTAATTTTTATTTTTTTTACACGGGGTAGAATACCATAATTTTAAGAGATTAATTAAAATAGACTGACAGTGTAAAATAATTTTACATTGTCAACCAATTATAATCATCCAACTAAACACCTCATCTTAAGTGTTAAAAAAAGAAAAAATCAAATAAAATCTTTACAATCAATGGCATATCTCATATCATTATTACATCAGATATTGAAAGAGTTTTAGCTCAGATAACACAGAGTTGCCATCAATCGAATTAGGGAAATAAAACAACTGTGTTAGTATGTAATTTCCCTCACTGGGTTTGAGATAATTGCAAAATGCTTAGTGGCTATTGATTGATGTGCTATTTACCATGAGTTTTAAAAAAGAAATAAAAAACCCACTGTACTTTGCTAATATGCAAGCAAAAGAAAAAAAAGTCGAACTTTTTCAATGCTCAAAGAAAGCACATCAATCTTTTAAATGATTATTAGTAGAAAATGTGTTGTACTTTTCCTTATAACTTCAAATCCTGCAAAAGCCTCTAAAATGAACCAAGAAAAACTGTTGCGCAGGATAAGAGGCTAAATGCTCAAAGAAAGCACATCAATCTTTTAAATGATTATTAGTAGAAAATGTGTTGTACTTTTCCTTATAACTTCAAATCCTGCAAAAGCCTCTAAAATGAACCAAGAAAAACTGTTGCGCATGATAAGAGGCTAAAAATCAAAATGATTCTGGCATTGAGCATTGAACAAAGACTCTATTACAACATGAACATTAGAATGCACCAAAGGTAGGAGAAGGTTAGCTCTGGGGAGACAAGATGCAACATGTGTAATGCAGGTTGAAAACCAGGAAATCAAAAGCCAAAACAAGAAATGTGGGTAGAATACATTTATTATAAAAATTTTATTTGATTTTTTCTTTTCTGAACACTTAAGATGAAGTGTTTAATTGGTTGACAGTGTAAATTTGTTTTACACTGTCAGTCTATTCTAATTAATCTCTAATTTTAAATGGTAGAAACTATACAAAAAATTGAAGAACCAAATTTCTAGTTAAGCCCTTTTTTTCTTTTCTTTCTCCAAATGAGTTTAACTTATATAAATCGATTTGAATGATTGAATTAAAATCATATAAATTGAATCAAAATATA
>Ga0315913_1006003_pt1 | contig 14725 bp, 11 predicted proteins | sample MpolsnodulesMG_FD_207736 | JGI IMG/M metagenome (GOLD analysis project Ga0315913, IMG submission 207736) | Medicago polymorpha root nodule microbial communities from Los Angeles, California, United States - small nodules | ecosystem: Host-associated > Plants > Roots > Nodule | place: USA... | reverse complement strand
CGAACTTTGTCGAAAATGATCTTTAAAACCAAATACTTGGCAAATCTTTTGTGGATAGTTTGATATGATTATATGAAGATATGTGAATGATTGCTAGGTGTTGAATATGATGTTTATCATAGTGTGGTGTATTTTCTCCCTTACTTGGAATGTGAGAAATCATATGTTGTTATTGAATTATGATGATTGATATGGTTGGTGAATACATATATGTTGATTGATTATGATATTGTTGGAGAATACATATATGTTAATTGATTGTGATATTGTCGGTGAATGCATATATGCTAAGTGATGGTGATTTTGTTGGTGATTGCATATATGCCAAGTGAATGATGACAATGTGGTGATGACTCTTAATTGAATTATGACTTGATTGATTGTGTGGACGTAAATACTTGATAATGCAATTGTTATTGAGGTGGTCAATATAAATGGAGGGTATCCTTTATATTATTGTTGAATATTATGAGGTGATTTTGCATTGTCGAGTTTTTGGTTATATGTCCATGCATCATAGTCATGTTGAGTCTTGATGTTGTAAAGGAGGGTTACTCTTTTACTTCGGTGATAATGTAAGACGGGTGTGAAATCTTACATACGATGTTTTTATTGCATCGAAGGTGACGACCTCGAGGTGATTTGGTACCGCATGCATCTAGAAGAGTCTAGAACATTGCATGCATTTGAATAACTGATGAGTCGTGTCATAATTGAATATGTGACTTGGTAAATTTGTGCATTGGTGAAATTTGGTGAATGTTGTGAATATGTGGATTAGTGTATATGTACATTTGTGGATTTTATGGATGATTATGGATATCTGGATTAGACTCTAATTGCATGTCTTACGAGCTTATGCTTATACACTAGGTGAATCTATTTGATGATGTCTATTTCAGTAATAGTAATAAGGTGAAATTTGTACATATGTGGATATATATATTCTGCACTATTTATGTTGATTATGATTGACGTGAAGCTTACCCCAAGTGGTTTTGACCGCCTGTCTGTTTGTATGAATGGGTAGACGGAGTGCAGGAGTAGTTTGCTTTGTGAGTGCTTGGATAGCGGGAGCTATCTCCGTTATCGTTTTCTTTTGAGTCGTAGAGTAGGCTCTGATTTAGGATGTCTGTCCTTATGATTATTCTAGATTGGTTATGTTGGATTTATGTTGTTGAGTTTTGCCCCTATGTCGGGACTTGGAGATTTTATGATGATGTGTATTGATCTTATGACATGTATATTTTGGAGATGTATGACTTTTATCCGATGCGACTGTTAAGAAATTTTATATATGCATGTTATTTGAATTTGACGTGTAGACGTGGCATCTATTTCTTGAATATTTATATTATTCGCGTGTATTATCGCTTTAATAGAAATAGGGCGTTACATATCGCAAGTAATGTTGCCAAATGTGGTATTTGGGCTTTGGATTGTATTAGGCCCAAGTAGATGGGACGAAACTCCTTTTGGCCGGTCCAGAACAATACTCAAAAAGTTGGCTACTCAGACAAAGGCGGACCTATACTTTCCATATCGGTGTGGCTAAAATATCAATTAAACTATATATATTAACCAAGTGTCTCATGACACATTAAGCACATCACCAAAAATAAATTAAGCGTCACACTTTTACCAATGTGTCACATGTTCGATTCCTCGCAACCATTTTTATATCAATAATTTAAATAAAAATGTTAAAAACTAGCCATGGAGAGTTGAACAATAATCTGGTGTGGCTATAGCCACACTCAGCAATACGGTGGGTCCGCTCCTGTACTCATATGTCAATTGTGCAAAGAGTAAGAAATAAAATGTAATTGCAAGATCAAGCGTTGAAGCATAATATAAGGCTATGACACTAATAACACGAGAGCTCATTTAGTAGAAGCACTTACTTAAGGAACTTCGACTCGAAGAAGCATGACCAATGACACTTATATGTGATATTAAGCCGCAACTGCTTATGGCGACAAATCTAGGCGTTTATAATAAGACCAAACATATTGAGACTGACTGACACTTTGTCAAAGAAAAGATTGAATCAAGCAATATTGTCACAAACTTTGTTAGTTCAAATGACTCAGATGTTTGTATAAAATTTCTGCAAAGTCTTAGAGTTATTTATGTGGTAAGATTGACAAATTTGACTTATATATTTCAACTAAATATGTTCAACTTAAAAATATCAATATGCCAATTGCCAGCCAGTTAAGTAGTCATTTGACCAAAATATCATATATAATAGAATTAATCATTAATTGAATTTAATTAACATATTCTATCGGTGTACAATTATTTTACACATATGTTTAAGGAGAATGCTAACAAGTGCCCTTGAGGCATTGGTTAAGTAGTCAAAACAAGTAATTTTTTTAGAAAAAGTGATGTAATTATTACTTAATCAAAAGTTAAAACTTATATTTTCAAGACAAATTTTCTATTTATATATTCTTTAACCATTGTCCTCTTGAGCTTACCTTATTAGGTATGAACAATACATAATATATGCAAGGTCTGGGGTTCGAATCCCGACCACCACAAAAAAATATGGGTCATGTTAACTTGTGCCTTAAGGGCACATGTTAAGGAAGCCAAAATAAGCAACTTTGCATTGAAAAACATGATAATTTAACTTTTAAGAAATTGACTGCACGACTTTTGATACATATATTTCTATAATGAATTCCTTAACATGTGTCATTGAGGACACAAGTTAGCATTTGCCAAAAAATATTCCTTAACCATTGCCCAATCATTCCTTAACCATTTTCTATTTATATATTCCTTAACCAGTGCCCTAGGGGCAAGGGCACTGGTTAGCAAGACCCTATATTTAATGATATATTGTTACATCAATTAAAAAGTATGAAAAGACCGTAACCATATTACATCTTTTGCGTGTTGTGTTAGAGACTCTTGTGGGCAATTTATTTGGGCTCAAACAAAATGGCAGCGGGCAAATATGACAGCTTTGGAGGGGGAGGCAGTAGCCTTACTAGAGGCCCTTCACTTTGCTGATGCTAATAGATGGGACCGGGTTGTCTTCGAGTCCGACTCATCTACTCTAGTGCAAGCTCTACCGTCTCTGGCCCATGGTGATTCAGAATTCTATGCTATTGTTTCTAGTATTAATTATCAGTTATCTTTACATTCCAACTTCAAGGTGAAGTTTATTAGAAGACAAGCAAACATGACAGATCATACTTTAGCTAGGGTGACATTTTCTTAAGCTAGTCACCGTATTTTTTATTCTTATCCTTCCTGTATTGAACATTGTTTGATTAATGATATTAGTTAAATTTACTTTTGTAAAAAAAAAAGGGTCTTGCTAATCATTGCCCTCAGCGCAATGGTTAAGGAAGTCAAAAGTAGCATGTTTACATTTGTTTCAACAACATTTTGACTTTTAAAAAGTTAAATTTATCACTTTTCACCATTTTCCAATATTATATTTCTATTTTTATCCCCTTATCCAATGCCCCAAGGACAATGGTTAACATTCTCCGTAAAAAAATTATATACTCACATAACATATTAATTAGATATTTAGAGATAAAAAAAGAAAGGGAAATGTTAACTTGTGCTCTTAAGGCACAAGTTAATGATTCAAATACATAAATAATTTATTGAAATGTGTGCATAGCATTTATTCTTTAACTTTTTAATTAATTAAATGCACAAAATTTTAGGGAATATTTCTTCTCTTGGGTTTCTTAACATGGACACAAGTCAACACTACCAAAAAAGAAGATATATTTAGATAAAAAAAATGGCCTCAATAAAAAAGGAAAAAAAAAAGTATATATGGTTGTTGAATTAATTGAAATGATTGATGTCTGAATGTGATGCAGATCAGATCCCTTGTTGATTAGCTTCCACTCTCACACACACTCCTCATCAGCAGCTGTCGGTGGTGCCATTTTAGTCAATTATTTCTCTAATTTCGTAGTTACACTGTCACTTTCGCCATTACTATATTTTTTATACATTCATTTACAGCTATTACACATGCACATAGTAACTATAAAACAAACCAAAAACTTTGAATGTGTAGAGAGAGAGAGAGAGAGAGAGTGTGACAAATTATTTTGTTCTGTGACTCTTTTTCTCTTTCTGTCGGTCAATTAGATTGGATCCATCCAAGTCTCTTTTATTATCAACTTCATTGTCTCATCAATATTCATTCCTTGCTTCAATTGGGTTCTTCTCAATTCTCTCAAGATCTTATCTTTGAGGTAATTCTTTTGATGCAATATTGTAAAGTTTTTGATTTTAGTTTTTATGCTAATTGGGTAAGCTAATTATCAAAATTGTGTTTTTTAGTTCAATTTTTGAGTTCAATGTTATTAATCTTGAGTTAATATCAAGGGAATTGCCCATTTTTTTGTTTTGTTTATGTTTAATTGAGTTTTTATGCTAATTGAGTGTTCAAAGATCTAAACTTTTTATTTTTTTATCCATTTTGAAAATTGTTGATGATGCTTGTTGGAATTGAAGCTTAGTGATCTGATTTACTGTTTTCTTATACAGATCTGAGTTGCTTCTGAAGTGGATTAAGAATCTGAGAAGCTGATTTTATTGGGAATTGGAAAGTGAAAAAAGTACTTAAAGTGATGTGTGTAACTTGTTGAGTTTGAATTACTATTTGATTCCTTATTAGCATCTGAGAAGAGCTAAGTAGGAGACTATGATGGACTCAGAAGGAGAAGCTGGGGTGAGTTTAATTTGAATTTGTTGTTGTTTGGGATGGAATTATTGTTGTTCATTGATGTTTACTGACAAATTTTGGTGCTACTTGTAATACTTAGGATAAGCCGATGAAGACGTTGGGTAGCCAAGTCTGTCAGATTTGTGGTGATAATATTGGTAGTGCTGTTAATGGCGATCCGTTCATTGCTTGTGGTGTTTGTGCCTTCCCTGTTTGTAGGCCGTGTTACGAGTATGAAAGGAAAGATGGGAATCAGTCTTGCCCACAGTGCAAAACTCGATACAATAAGCACAAAGGTAAAATATGGGATAAAATCTGTTGTCTTTCATATTGGATCTTTTAAAGGCATGTCAGGGTTTAAACTAAAGTCACTTAGCAAACCCTTTAATAAATCAAACCCAGTCTTTCATTCTTGGAATCGAATCAATCAATGAAGGACAGTATTGGTAGGTGCATGTTGTGCCGCTACCAATACTGATCTGCGCCATTACCTTTTACTCAAGCCAAATCACTGAAGTGTATAGATAGTTCATAAAAGAAATTTTACCCATTCAAACTGCTTGATCTATAATACGTGATTAGTTCTCTGGCTTTGGAGACTGGATTCGTAGTTTTTAACTTATTCTAGTTTGGTCGGTCTACATAGTGCAAACTGCAACCCAAAACCATTTAAATGATTGGATTAATGTAAGCTAATAATTTTGTTATTTTCCCTTTTGTTTCATCAATAAAATTGTATTCCTGCAAGATGAATATTATCAATGTACACAATGTATTTTTCATGATAACATGTCTGCTGTTTTCCTCTACAATTTTCAAATATAACTAGTAATAAGCACGCTTATTTAATGGATTTCAGGTAGTCCTGCAATTCTTGGAGATCGTGAAGAGGATGGTGGTGCTGATAATGATGCCAATGACTTCAAGTACAATTCAGAAACTCAGACCCAAAAGCAAAAGATCGCAGAACGCATGTTGAGTTGGCAAATGGCGTATGGACGAGGTGAGGAGGTTGATGCTCCAAATTATGATAAGGAAGTTTCTCACAATCACATTCCTCGGCTAACCGGTGGACAAGAGGTTGTTCAACTAGTTTCCTCTATATAGTATTTTTTTCCATAGTATCAATTTGAACAAATAGTTCCCAACAGATTTTGAATTAAATGTTCTTTGCTATATCTTCTTTTTCAGACATCTGGAGAATTATCTGCAGCCTCACCTGAGAGGATGTCAATGGCATCTCCTGTAAATGCTCGCGGGAAACGAGTTCATAATCATCCATCATATTCGTCTGATCTTAATCAATCACGTAATTCCCCTCACTCTCAAACTATACACATTCTCATATAGTGTCATTGTTATCTGATATTGATTTTAGGTGTTTCTTTATATTCCCTATGCAGCAAACATCAGGGTTGTTGAACCAGGATTGGGTAATGTAGCTTGGAAAGAAAGAGTTGATGGCTGGAAAATGAAGCATGATAATAAGAATACTGCTCCAATGAGCACAGGTCAAGCTACTTCTGAAAGAGGAATAGGAGATATTGATGCCAGTACTGATGTGCTTTTCGATGATTCCTTGTTGTGAGTACTTCTATATTTCCCAACAAGAATGTGTGCTGTTTCATTTCTGTTGGAAGCCTCATTGTTACTAGCTCTTTTGGTATCAGCGATACTATTATCCTTTTCAGCAGTTATGAAACTCATTTAGTAATATACCGTGACTGATAAATATGTTGTAAAATCTTCTTTTGTGAATGTGTAATAAATAATCAAATTTGTTCGATTGTGTCGCTTTTTTATGAGCACAATGCATATCTTTTGTTTTTAGGCTTCAATACTTAACACTTTGTTTTGATTAGGAATGATGAAGCTCGACAACCACTTTCGAGGAAGGTTTCTATTCCATCTTCTAGGATAAATCCATACCGTATGGTCATTGTTCTGCGGCTTGTTATCCTTGTCATTTTCTTGCACTACCGAATTACAAATCCCGTGCCCAATGCTTATGCGTTGTGGTTAATATCAGTTATATGTGAAGTTTGGTTTGCCTTTTCTTGGATATTGGATCAGTTCCCCAAATGGCTTCCTGTGAACCGTGAAACATATCTGGACAGGCTTTCATTAAGGTAGACCCTTGAGTTTTGACTCTCCTTCTATTTGCTATATTATAAGGAAATCATCTTTGTAGTTTTTCTTTTATTATGATAATTTTCCATTTATTTAATAGTTAGTTTCGGCAAACTTCTCCACAAGCAGTTGCAGGAAAGGAATAGAAATATTAAAAAAATCTTTGTAATCCTTACGAGTATTTTTAATATCGCACAAATTAAACGTTTTTTTTCTTTATCTCAATTTGTCCATAAACTTTCTCATTTAACTCCTTCATAAATTTTATAATGCACTTTTTTTAAGAAATACATACATTTGTTTTATATGAGAAACTTTCATACGATAGAAATTGATCCAAACTGAGCCATAATTGATTTGAGTTGCAGATATGATCGGGAAGGGGAACCTTCACAGTTAGCAGCCGTTGACATTTTCGTCAGTACTGTTGATCCGTTAAAGGAGCCCCCAATTGTGACAGCCAATACTGTACTATCCATTCTTGCTGTTGACTACCCAGTGGATAAGGTCTCATGTTATGTCTCTGATGATGGTGCTGCTATGTTGACATTTGAAGCTCTTGCCGAGACATCAGAATTTGCAAGGAAATGGGTTCCTTTCTGCAAGAAATATGAAATTGAACCACGAGCACCTGAGTGGTACTTTTCAAAGAAAATTGACTACTTGAAAGATAAGGTCCAAGCATCATTTGTCAAAGATCGTAGAGCAATGAAGGTAAAGAAGATTGACAGACATGCTTGCACATGCAAATCGATTATATTTTTTCTTCTGTCTTGGCATGCATTTGTGTGTGATACCATAAGCCATGCCTCTTAGCACTTACTAGCATCTTTTAATGATTATATCTTTTTGTTTCACAGAGAGAATATGAAGAATTTAAAATTCGTGTCAATGGACTTGTTGCAAAAGCAGTGAAAGTCCCTGAAGAAGGATGGGTGATGCAAGATGGTACACCTTGGCCTGGAAACAACACCAGAGACCATCCAGGAATGATCCAGGTAGTTATTAATTTATCTTTTTGGTTGGTTGATTTCTCATGACAAAGATAAAATCAAACGACTGTGTTGTCTGCTTCATTCACTATATTTTTTCTCCACAAAAGTTTCATCTACCTAGATGGATTAAATTTTTAGAGGGGTCAACCTAGGTAATATTATTGCCTATCGTTTCTAGTGTTTACGCTTGTGATTTTTGGGTAAAAAAATAGTTCACTCTTGTAGATAATATTTATGTAAATTTTCGACTTTCTGACAAATAACAAGTTCTATGCTGTGAGTTTATTAAATTTAAGTTAGGAGTTTGAGGAAGTTGTAAGCATTTAATTTACTAAATTCCTTTTGCTTTCTGCAGGTTTTCTTGGGCCAGAGTGGAGGACTTGATACTGATGGTAATGAACTTCCACGTTTAGTCTATGTTTCTCGTGAAAAGCGTCCAGGGTTCCAACATCACAAGAAGGCCGGTGCCATGAATGCACTTGTGAGTGGCCATAGAAAATTCTGAAATCTTAGGGACCGTTTAATTTTATTTTTATTTCAATTAATGTAATTGATAGAATATAAATTCAATACTTCCCTCACCATTTTCTTTTACAATTTTTGAAAAAAGATTCAACATTTTTAAGAAACTTTGAAAATGCCAAAATAATGTTTCCTTGTTTCTGAAATTGTATTTTCCTTGCTTACTTTCTATATTTTCTCTATCACAATTATTCACCACATGGGTCTTCCATGTCCTTGTTAGCAATTTAAAATGAAATTAATTTTAATAATGAAAATGTTTTGTAATTAAACAGTCCCTTACTTTACTCTACACGTGTACCTGTCTAACCATTCGTGTTCAATATTTCTGTCTCAGGTTCGTGTATCAGCCGTGCTTACTAATGGACCTTTCTTATTGAATCTTGATTGTGATCATTACATAAACAACAGCAAAGCCTTGAGGGAAGCTATGTGTTTTATGATGGATCCCAACCTTGGAAAAAATGTTTGCTATGTTCAATTTCCACAGAGGTTTGATGGTATTGATAGGAACGATCGATATGCCAACCGTAATACTGTTTTCTTCGATGTAAGTATCTTACAGGATATTCATCTGATTTCTGTTAGGTTTTAGGTGAAAGATTACTCATAATGATATTCAACTTCTTGAAGAACGGGTCACCCCTTATTGTAATGAATCATCTATCCCAAAAGATTAAGCTATTAGGCGAAAGACAAATGTTTTATATCAAATGTTTCCCCTCATGCAAGAGCCCTTTGGGCTTAAAGCATGGGGAGGAATTTTATACACCTCCCAGTATTACTTTGGATGTACGCATTTGGAAAAAATGAGTTTTATGCTGTCAGGAAGTACACTTCTGGACAAAATTTGGTGTTCCAAAGTACACTTCTGATTTTTTTTTGTAGTTTTTTAGAAATGTTAAGGTATTAGGGGAATACATTATACATGAATCGTTCTGTATCTAATACTTACTTTTCCCATCTTGCCTCTTTTTGTACAGATAAACTTGAGAGGGTTGGATGGCATTCAAGGTCCCGTTTATGTGGGTACTGGATGTGTCTTCAATAGAACTGCTTTATATGGTTATGACCCTCCTATCAAACCCAAGCATAAAAAGCCTAGTATTGTTTCTTCACTTTGCGGTGGAGATCGAAACAAGAGCTCAAAATCTAGCAAGAAAGACTCAAAGAAGAATAAATCTAGCAAGCATGTTGATCCAACTGTGCCCGTCTTTAGTCTAGAGGATATAGAAGAAGGGGTGGAAGGTAATGCCTGTTAAATATTTTTACCTGCTTTCTATATGAATTTCACTTTCTTTTAAAAAAAAAATGGAGAAGGGGGAAATTGTCATTAGTTGAAGTGACACTAATGACCATTTTACGATTCTCCCCTCCGAGGGTATTTGAACTCTGTCCCTTGAGGTTACTAGGTCAAACTCTTACCACTAAGCTTCCATCTAATGGACAAGGTTCATTGATAGTTCTACCTGTTAAAATATTTTTGCCACTTGTAGTTGTAGGATGATTTTGATATCTTATTGTTATTTCATTGCTAAAAAAGAAGAGTATAGCGCATAACTTTCTAGAATTTGTGGAAACTCAAACTTCAACTCTTAATTATATGTGAAATTAGATATACCTTGTTAACTGTCATCATATTCCTGATTATATAGAAATTCGTTGTGTATGCTTTATTCATCAATTTATTGAGTTGTTTTCAATTTATTTTCCTGTTTCTTAACTCAACCATTTTATTTAGGTGCTGGATTTGATGATGAAAAATCACTACTCATGTCACAAATGAGCCTTGAGAGAAGGTTTGGTCAGTCTGCTGTTTTTGTCGCCTCTACACTTATGGAAAATGGCGGTGTTCCTCAGTCTGCAACTCCAGAAACTCTTCTCAAGGAGGCAATTCATGTTATCAGTTGTGGTTATGAAGATAAATCAGAATGGGGAACTGAGGTACAAAACAGAATGGCGCTAATCCATTACTTTTGATGCTTTTTTATGTTTGTTGTTCAGTCTCGTCACATTTTCAGCTTATTACCAACAGATTTGTGAATTAAGAGGCCAAAAGTCCAATGAATTAAACTTAAATATGGAATGGGCTAGATAATCCTTGATAATATGGATATTTTACATAAATGCATCGAAGTGTATGTGTATCTTTGATTCAAGCCATACTTGAAATGGAACTATGCTGGCTCCAGAAAGAGGGAGTTTGGGGGGTGGGGGGACGGACTTGGCAAAAGCATGAATTACAGAATCAGTACAATGGTGTCGTTTTAGTGTTCACTAATATTTTTCCGTCTTTATACTGGAGTTGATAGGGAAGATTTAAAACCTTTTGTTGAGAGTCCCACTTTTGATTAGACATGACTTGGAAAAGTGTTATATGTGCGAGACATTTCATACTTCATAAGCTGGTTTTGTAGGTTTGAGGCCCAACCCAAATTTTAGGATGGTATCTGAGCCTATCCAAGATCTGTTGGGCTATCCGCAATCGGACCATTCGGGTTTGCTCCAGATGTATGGTCTTGGATGTGTGAGGGTGTGTTGAGAATCCTATATTGGATGAGATATGACCTGAAGAACTGTTTACAAGTGAGAGAGATCTCTCATTTTAAAAGCTAGTTTTGTAGGGTTTAGTTAGATCCGACTCATTTTAAGAACTTTCATATTCTAACTGATGTGAGATTTCACTCGAGGCACACCTTTTCCCGCTTTTTTCTTATTGACTTACTAAATAGAGGAAGAGATGAGGGTTAGCCTTGATCCATCCATTAGAAGCACCTGAATTGTTGATTACTAATACTGTGCACATCTTATCCTCAATCCACCTCCAAGTTGCAGCTACTAAGTGGAACTTTGCCTGCATAACCATTTTGTTTTGAACTCCTCTTAATAGTCACTATTCATAGACTTGTAGTTTTTTCACTCTGAGAAAAAAAGTAAAAACCTGATTTAAATTGAGTATGGCAGATTTATTTTTTCGGTGTCTCAACCATTCTTTATGCATTAGCATTTCTGTATTATATATTATGGGGGTGTCTGTAATATTATGATTGTTCGTTACTATAAAAATATGATGCATCTGCCCAATTATCTTTGAAGATAATCATTATTTGTCTTATATTCCACAGATTGGGTGGATCTATGGTTCTGTCACAGAAGATATTCTTACTGGATTTAAGATGCACGCCCGCGGTTGGAGGTCTATATATTGCATGCCCAAGCTTGCAGCATTTAAAGGTTCAGCTCCTATCAATCTTTCCGATCGTTTGAACCAAGTGCTTCGATGGGCTTTAGGTTCAGTGGAAATTCTACTAAGTCGACATTGTCCCATCTGGTACGGTTATAGTGGAAGGTTAAAGTGGCTTGAGAGGTTTGCGTATATAAACACCACAATCTATCCAATCACTTCTATTCCCCTTCTCATGTATTGTACTTTACCTGCCGTCTGTCTCTTGACTAACAAGTTCATTATTCCACAGGTTTGTGATTTCTTCTCGAACAAAATATAGTATATTGCTTGTTCCTTGTAGTCTTGATTTTGACACTGTCCTTCATGATAATTTTTTAAATTTCATGCTTTTCCTAACTGTGATTCTGGATGATTTAAATAACTAAAATAAAAAAGAGTGGATCGAAGTAAGATGAAAAACCATTCATTGATTTTTTTTTGGATAGGCAAATGTTAATAAGTTAGTGGTTATGTTAGTTTCCAGACCCTGAACCTCCTTAAAATTCTTCCGATGTCCCTTAGCTCACCAATCGAGCTACATACGTGGGACTTACGGTTACAAAGGGGACATAACTATCAATGTTTTTAGGTTCAAATTATCAGCATGTTGACGGTAGAGAATTGACCACTTGTTTATCTAAGTATAGATTATTTTCAATATATTGTTTTATGGAAAAACTACAATATACCATATTGTCAACTTTTATTTAATTTTTGTTTTGATAAATTAACTAAGTGAGTCATTAACCTCCATAAAAGATTTTCTTTGTTGGTTAAGAATTATTTTGGTTAGTTTGTCCTAAAATTGGAAATACACGTACAAGGATATCCTACATTGTATTCTCCCCCATTTTCCTCCCTAAAGCTTCTTTCACTACTGACATGAAACTTCTAGCACTCTAAACCTTGTAAATTGAAATGTCTAATATCATATGTAAATGTAAACGTATAGCCTCTCCAAATTTGATCTTGTGTGAAACAGCATTCTACCTTTTTCTGGTAACATATTTAACTTTTTTTTTTCCCTTTCATTTCACTTGCAGATTAGTAACATTGCAAGTATATGGTTCATATCTCTCTTTCTTTCCATCTTTGCAACTGGTATCCTTGAGATGAGGTGGAGTGGTGTTGGAATTGACGAATGGTGGAGAAATGAACAGTTTTGGGTTATTGGTGGTGTTTCAGCTCATCTTTTTGCTGTGTTCCAAGGTTTACTCAAAGTACTTGCTGGAATTGACACAAACTTCACTGTTACCTCAAAAGCTTCAGATGAAGATGGAGACTCTGCGGAACTATACATGTTTAAATGGACAACACTTCTCATTCCACCGACAACTCTTCTCATTATAAACCTTGTTGGAGTTGTTGCAGGAATCTCTTACGCTGTTAACAGTGGCTACCAATCATGGGGACCACTCTTTGGTAAACTTTTCTTTGCATTTTGGGTGATCATCCATCTTTACCCCTTCCTTAAAGGTCTTATGGGACGCCAGAACCGAACGCCAACAATTGTGGTTGTTTGGTCCATTCTTCTTGCATCCATTTTTTCACTTTTATGGGTTCGAATTGACCCTTTTACGACAAGAGTCACTGGTCCCAAATCTGAGATGTGTGGAATCAACTGCTAGAGAAAAGAAAAGCTGGCAGATTGGATAACTTGTTAGTTGCCACTCAACTGTTGTGATTGTATTGCAATTCTTTTGTTTACAGGTTACAGTTTTTTTTTTTTATATTTGTTCGTGCATGTTTAATTAAATTATGTGCAGTTGATGGACTATACAGAAGAGAACAAATTAGAATCAAATTATTTTTAAGGTTGTTATTTTTTGTATCTATTTTGAACATATCTCCCTTTTTTTTGGGAGAAGCTATTTATTGTTTAACTATTCATCAGAAAACCGAACATTCTTGTTGTATACACATCTCTGCTATCTTACAGATTTTCTTCTTATTTGGTTTCATTAACACTCTCATACTCATGCTGTTATACATTTGATATAATTTTCGATCATTCTGATTTCTGACATTGAGCTTAACTTTTATTGAAAAATTGTGGAAATAAAATATACCTTCAACAATTAATTATAAGAAATTCTCTCGCACTATCAACTTTCCCAAGATTAGTTGTGTGAATTTTTGTGTGATGATATGAAATTTGAGCAATCATAATAATACATTCTTCTCAAAATTTAATTAATTTTTTTAGATAGGCAAATGTTGGTAATTGTTATATTAGTATTTTTCTCCTTTGAATTCCTTTAATTCTTATCTCAAACTAGTTGAGCTACCTACCCTCTTCAAAATTTAAAATTTAATTACTATACACTGATAATATAAAAAACTCGTTGAAAGACATCATGTTATAATAAATTTTTATAGTCTGAATAATGAATTTTGATTGTCTGAATGTTTTGAGACAAACTAACTTCAGTCTGAAGATTTTCACTGCATTTTAGGTAGTGTTAGTATACACAAGCATGTGGAAAATCCCCCTCAAAGTACGCAACTTGTGGAAAATATTCGACAAAGAAGATAGTTTATTACATTTCCATTTCTTTGTGTTAACTTTTTGATTCTTTGGATAAAGAGGTCATATTAATCTGGAGTTCGACCATGATGTTAGTCAAGTCTAGTTTAAAATTGTTTCCACCAGTTTCTAATGACTAGATTCATGCACTTTTAAGTGTGGAGAAGAGGGAAATCCAAAATTCGAACCACCATCCTTATAAATAATGTCTCTGGTAACCATAAACTGAACTACGTTTATGAAAGCTATTTTTTTTTTCTAACATCATAAATATTAGCACGAGAACCTTAAGTTCTCCCAAATTTGGCCCATTATAATTATGTCATGGCTCAATTTAGTCTCGCCAAAAAAATAATATTCAAATTAATCTTTGACATTTTCATATTGAGGACAAATTAATCTATTTGTTACAATGAGTCGGACATTAATTTGTCTTGTGTATAAAAATATCATAGACTAATTTTATATTACATTTTGTTAGAGACTAATTTGGACAAAAAAAATTACGAGGGACCAAATTGGATTTCACTATTAGAGTCGTTTGCCGCACATGATATAATAGAGACACGATAAGCTATAAAGCAGGATAAAGACATAATACGATATAG
>Ga0315913_1005998_pt1 | contig 14730 bp, 7 predicted proteins | sample MpolsnodulesMG_FD_207736 | JGI IMG/M metagenome (GOLD analysis project Ga0315913, IMG submission 207736) | Medicago polymorpha root nodule microbial communities from Los Angeles, California, United States - small nodules | ecosystem: Host-associated > Plants > Roots > Nodule | place: USA... | reverse complement strand
AATTCCCACATATATATATATATATATATATATATATATATATGATATCCACTGCAGAATACAACATCACTTGTAAATTAAGTAATTAGCCACATACTAAACCTGAAACACAGAACTTAATAACTTTTACTTTGCAAACAAGATTTTATTTCAAAATACTGTAGGCAAGAAAAGAGAATTTAATGCAACATAATGCAGATGACCATATGAAATCACATAACACCAAGACAGTACCCTAAAATTGAAAAATGAAGTCCATATACACACCTGAAATTTGCAGTATACTATGATGCTTTTAACTTCCGCAAAAGGAGAAGACTTCATAAGCACCAGTAGGTCTTTCATTCTATAATTGATGTATACGTTTAGAAAAACTCAGATAAGGATAGTGAAAGGGGAATAAAGTCAGAATCAGTAAAAGAGTAGCTTCTAACTTGCCTATTTTTTATCAAAGACACGGACAAACGCAAATTGTCCCTTAAGTGTGCATTCTGAATAAGATTTGTGCGAGGAATATCCAGCGCAGACATAATGGCATCTAAAGTCGTGGTTGTGGCAGTTGCTGTCATTGCAAGAATAGAACCTACATTAAGACTCTTATGAAGTAGTGATGCTCTAAGTCTCATGAACGAAGGTCGGAAATTGTGAGACCTGTAAGAATTTCAAAATATAAAGATCAACAAGGAGACAGAAGCATATAGAGTGAGATATCCAAAGTAACTAACAGAAAGAATATGCTTCATCAATATGACATTGACATTCCCTCACCATTCAGATATACAGTGTGCTTCATCAATAACAACAAGTGATACGGCTAACCCACTAGAGATAACAGACAGAAATTCTTCATTCAAGAATCGCTCTGGTGAAACAAAAAGCACCTGTATGAATTATAGTTGCAATCAGTGTCTTCACGTGAGAGTTCTAACATCATCGATACAGTAAATTAACTTGCAATTCAAATGTGATATGTGAAAATGGCTTATAAATAATCAACATTCACATGCATGCAATCAATCAGCAAGATTGCTACATATATCTACAAAAGAAGATCCAAGCCAAAGTTGAATTCAGTTGTCGAAATTCTCACCTTTATTGTGCCTTGACGAAGCTGGTTGAGCGTTTCAGAGGATTCTTCAAATGTCTAATACAATAAACAAAAAATGAGAAAGATTTGTAATTAAATGATCTATCATTAGACATAATTCACATAAAAGACCGTAAAATCCACCTGAGCACTGCTTAGAAGAGCGCCCGAAATGAGCGGAGGCAATTGTCGAAGCTGATCAATCATCAAAGCTACCAAAGGACTAACAACAAGCGTAATCCCAGGCAAAATCAACGCACTCAACTGATAACACAACGACTTCCCAGCACCCGTCGGCAAAATAAGCATCGTTGATTTCCCAGCAAGCACATGCTTAATCGCCTCAAGCTGCCCCTCTCGAAAAGACTCAAAACCATGAATCAATTTCAACAACCTCACCAAATTCTCATCAGAAGCTTCATCTCTTGCTGCTAACACAGCCTCCTCCAACATTTTGCATTCATTTTCCCAACCATTCTTCTTTTCCTGTTGTTTTGCATTCTCAACACCCATACCATCCTCCTCCTGCTCATCATCATCTCCTTCTTTGTGTTCCGATTTTATACGTTTACTTCTACTACTTCTACCACTATTGCTACTATTACTATTTCTAAAATACCTTTTACCACTACCAAATTTTCCATTTTTCTTCCACCCTTTATTCAAAAACTTTTTCCTCTTCCCATTCAAATTCAATTTCACAAAATTTCCTTCTCCAGCGCCTTTTAGTGCCTTTACTATCGGCGTTACCACACTAGCACCTATCAAATTCGGATGTTTCTTCACAGATTTCGCAACAGTTTTAGCAGAATCAACAACCGGTTCAGCTTCGGAAGTTTCTAGATTGAGTAAGGGTTTACGAATTTTGGAGAAGGAAATTGATTTGGAGAAGAAGCCGGCGGGGAGGGTTTCGATAGAGTGAGAAGATGAAGGAGCATCGGAGGTTCGTTGTCGGATGTTGAAAGGAAGTGAGGGGATGGAAGGGAAGGGGAAAGATTCTTGTTCGAGAACAATTTCGGGGGGTTTAAAAAGGGGTTTATTCGATTTTGAGGTTTTGGTTTTGGTTTTGGATTTCGATTTTTTGTTTGAAACTGAAAGAGGTGGTTTTGGTGGTGGTGGTGAATTTGGTTGTTGTCTTGGTGGAGTTGAAGAAATGTGAGATCCGTCGGAATCTGAATCGGAATCAAACTGCATTTTTTGGATCGGAGAAGAAGAACAAAGGGAAATGGTGGTTCTGAATTCTCAATTATGATTCAACACGTTCCCGCCAAATGTTTACTTTTTTTTTTGGTTTTCGCGTTTGAGGATTGATTGGGCTTCACTAAGCTTTCTCAACATCATAGGTTGCTATTTGCACCCAAGTATGCTGTTTGCACCTGTTTTAAAAGTTGAATGCAGGATTTTAACTTTTAAGACAACTTTTTTTATATTTATTTCTTTAACATGTTTCAATTTTATAATATTTATGTTATCTAAACTTACTATTTTAATATTTATGATATGTATATTTTTGTATTTAAATTTATAAAATTATTTTGTTGTTAAAGGTAAATTTATACAACAGGTATCCAATTTAAATTTATTTATTTTCAAAAATCATTGTTAAGCATAAATGATGAATGTTTAAATAAAAGTATTAATTATTAGTAATTAATTTTGAAAATTATATCATCAATACCATGCAATTTTGAAGTTAACTACCGTTTAACTACTTCTTGGTAAGATACTTTTATGTATAAAAATATTCTTAGCCTGTTTTACAAATTTAAATTTAAACTTACACAAAAATTATAAAAAATTCAAAAACTAACTATTTTTTGGTTAAATATCTTTTACTACCACAAATTCCACCTTAATAATCTAATCCCTTTTTACAAACTGAAATTAAAAACAAATAAATTGAATTAAAATAAAATAATGTTTTGCACTAAAATCTACCTATATACAACAAAATATAATAGAAAATTATAGTATGGTCTAAATGGTAGAGAGATTAAGACAAAATATATATTATATATATATGGTTGACGAGTACTCTTTATTTTTTTTGTTACCATAAGTCCATGATAATTGTACAAAATTTTTACCACCGTTTATTAGTGATTAATCTTGAGCTAGAAGTCGAACTCGAAACACATGTTTGAAGGACTAAAATCCTTTACCACTTGGGAACATTTCAATGTTGGTGTTTTTTTTTTTTTTTTAAGGAAATTCAATGTTGGTTGTCATGTACTTACACCAACAACCTATATTTGGTTTGAGATCACAATAATAAATAAAGAAATTGATTTGAGATTGAAAAAAGAATAAACACAGTACTAAAGAGTCCTCTAGTCAAAGAAGCAAAAAACAAAATACTAAAGCCATGTGCAGTTGGTTACAAGGACTCATCTTATTCTTGGCTGCCACTCTGCTCTTGTAGTGCAGCAGAGCAAAACGTGACTGGAGTTGTACTTTCTCGCACACTCTTTGAATGAACACTAACTGTTTACAAATATAAATGACTAAAAAGCTTTATAATCAATGTGTATCGGTTTTGCAATTTCACATACAGAAAAAGAAAGAGCAATGGGTTCATCTTCTGGTTTTGTCCTTTCAGACATTTACATCCCAAAACAATGGTCACAAGCTGCTAACTCCATTACATCCAGTCCAACTCCTCCCATCACACTTGTTTGTGGAGCAAGTAACTGTGGCAAATCAACTTTCTCCCGCAATCTCCTCAATGTCCTATTAACCAGATGTGACAGAGTTGCTTATCTTGAAACTGATGTTGGCCAGCCTGAGTTTACTCCTCCTGGTTTTGTCTCTCTTACTATTGTTAATAAAGTTACTCCAGGTAGGTTTTCTAACAAATACATATCCTAATATTTACATTTAATAGATTCACGAGTTAAATAAGTTTTTTGTCCTACATAATTATCAACTTTCGTTTTATTGTTTTCGTAAAATATGTTGCATGTTTGTGTCTAAAATTCCCACATTTAGTTTTACTACCTGCTAAATTCAAATTTGTTTTTTTAAATTTAAAAGTTTAAGGAAAATTAAACAAAATTGAATTTAATGTGGATTGAAACCCCAAACTTGAAAATCTTATAGGGACAACAATCATATTTAACCCAAGAGGAATGCTAGCAACACACCTTCTAACACACACTTCTTAACGCACTATCTTTGATTGGTTAAAATTCACATGGGTTCCACCAAATCATGTGAGTCCCATATAAATTTGGTGGGTCCCATGTGAATATTAACAAATCCAAGAGAGTGTGTTGAAAAGTGTGTGTTAAAAGCTGTGTTGCTAGCATTTCTCTTTAACTCTACATTCATTGATTGATTAATTTTCTATAAAAAATGTTGTTCATTATGGATATTGACACGAGTTTTTTTTTGTTTTTTTATTGTGTTAGATTTGACGATTCCATGCCTGAAAACACCAGAGAGGTATAAACTATGAAATGTTATCTCGTATCTTGATTAACTTTGTACTAATGATTAATTAACTTTGTACTAATGATGTAAATCAAACATTTTGAAAACACCAGAGAGGTATGAGCTAAGAAATTTGATGTTGCCTTGACCTTGAATATTGTAGCTTGTTAAATAATCAATTCTTAACTTGACCAATGGTCTCAGACTCAATTACTAGTTTAGATATTTTTTAGATTCTTAATAGCATAGATTTGAGGCTTTTGCCACTCACATAGATAAAAGAACTGTGAATAGTTTATATGCCTCAAGATATTTGATCAGAAATTTTCACAACAGTGCTAGTTTCAGTATCAATACCACTTTGTATCAATATCATTAACATGTGATATGCTAGCACTCATGATATCTCATCTCAATAATTTGGGAACTGAGACTGTCCTTTTGGTATGCAGTCTTTAAACAGTGAGGTGGATGATATTTTGGCCAATCCATGTCTTATTTGAACGAATGCCCTCACTTGTTATGGAGTTGCTTGACTCACTTTCTGTCGTTTATTGTGTAACAGATCCCTTTTTTTTGGTGATGTTTCTTCTCAGAAAGATCCGTCAACATACTTGAAATACATATGTTCTATTTATGATTATTATCAAAAGGAGTATTGCACCTTTGATAAGAGACAAAATTCTTCTAAGATTCACTTGCCTCTTGTAGTGAATACCTCTGGCTGGGTTAAAGGTAAGCTCGTGCATTTTGTATTTCTACTCCACATAAACTACTGCTTTTCTCGACCAATAACAATATATCAATTATTATGTTACTCATTCAGTGTGTTTTGTCTTGCATTTCAGGTGATGGTTATAAGGTATTAGTGAACATGCTAAAATATATTGGTCCCACTCATATAGTTAAGATAGGCATATCCACTGATCTGAAGAATTTGCCTGTTGGAAAGTTCGGGTCAAATGGGAAGAATGACAGAAGAGTTAAATTGATTGAGATATATCCAGCTCGTCAGGACTCATTAAATAAATCGTAAGCCCAAATGTTATAAGTTACCATTTTCAGCTGCTAGTTTATTTCATTATTTCTTAGACTTTTAAGTATTATAGAATAACAGCATATCCCTATTTGTTTCCCCAGGGTGCCTGCTCAAAAGGATGCTCGTCTGGTGCGCGATTCACGAATAATAGCTTATTTCAGACAGTGCTTTCCTAGTGATTCAAATATTTCAACGATCAAGGACCTTGCACATTCCTTGACCTCTCACTGTCCTTATAATGTTCCCATCGCAAGCATAAAGATTCGACGTGTTCTTCACGAGGTTAGTTCTAATGCTACTTATCATCTCTTCTGATTCTGTCTCATTCATTGATCAAAACATTTTACATGACCTATGAATATTTTTGTAGGTCCCAATCTCTGAAATACTCTCCAGCCTGAATGCTAGTATTGTTGGCTTAGCAGTGGAATCTGAAGGACCTAAAAAGTTACCCTGGTGCCTTGGTCTTGGTAGGTAACTTGGTTGACTTCCAAATTCCAAAATGTCTCGTTATAGGTTGATTTCTCAAAATTTAAAAGAATAGGAATTATTTATTCATCCTAAGCAAAACACCAATGGATGTTCTATATACATGAGAACCTAAGGCAGAACAAAAAACTAATTAATGAATAATGACTAAATCCAATGATGTTTGAGATTCCCTAAGCGACTAATGAGTACTCCAAATGATTCAACTCTATGAATAAAGTTACAGAATAAAGGATATTAGTTACATGCACAGGACTGTATCTAGTATTACAGTAACAAACATTCTAATGATCCCCCTCAAGCTGATTAATAGGTATTTACCTTTCCCAGCTTGTATACAATATTCTGGAACATGGTCCTGCTTGGCCCTTTGGCAGTAATGTTGTCAACTAGTTGATAGCCCCCTATTTTGGGGCCTTCATGTAGAAGGCTTCCAATGCCTGTAAACAAAAAACAACATTTGGATTACAATGAAAAGATAAATTTAAATTTTGAACTTGATATTATTGAAACTTATGGTAGCAGTGAGGTACACTAAAAGGAATTTGGATTTGTAGGTTGACTTATCTCATATGTCTGTTGGCTGTAACAGGTTTATCATGACTTGTAACACATCTTAAGGGATAATTACCTTTTTAATGTACCAAACATTCAAAAATACAAAAGATAAAGAATAAATTCATTTTTCTCTGGTCTTCTGATCTTTTAAAGACGAGCACATGCATCATAAAGCCATCTGATTTTCTAGTTGTCATGCATTTGAGTAATTCTAAGCATCATTACTGTTAAAAGCGTCGTGATTTCTTGTGATTCAGGCATTGTGAGGGGCATTGACACAGTCAAAGGCATGCTCTATCTGATTACACCTGTGCCATTTGATTCTCTGAAAAAAGTCAACCTCTTGCTTCAGGGTAATATCCAAATTCCTACTTCTTTATTGCAGGTTAGAAATTGTTCTATGTACTTGCTCTTTCTTCTCAACATTAAATTGTAGAAATAATTCTTGTAGAAAAAGTTAGCTTTATTACTTTGAGCTACCAAAGGAAAACTTTCTGTTGGTTTTTCCTTAGATTACATGAGAAAATAAAAACAGGAAAGAAAACAGGAAAACTATGCCCTTAAAATGGACACCTCTCTAACTCTAAGGCATCAACTACTGACTGATGACAAGTTAGGAAGAGACTCGTAAACCTTATATCAATAGTTTCCAAATTATCTGCTCCCAATTTGCATGACCACATACCTTTATTTCTTAACATCAATCTTGTTAAAGTGTCTTGAAAACAATTGTCAACCATGTTTCAAAACTTCAATCTGTTTTATGGATCATGATTAACAAATGCATGTGCTAATGCAAAAAAGAATACTTATTTTCAGGTCTAGGGATGCATATCAGCTTACATGTCATAGACTTTATTGACGCTAGTTATTTTCCATGAGTTAGCAAAGAGAATACCTTTGATCTTTACAGTAACAGATTAAGAGAGGGTAGGAACCAACTCTGTTAACAGTTTATTATTATGATACTTCCCTTTCATGGAAGCAGCAGCACATGGATTGTAATTTATATAGTATGATTGTATTTTTTTTTTCTTTCTATTTATTTGCGAATTTTCTCCCTAAATTTTACCGGTTATTGCAAAGAGACGTGCTATTTCTCGCGAGAGAAAACTCACGACATCATCACGAATGCTCAGAGACCTGCAAATTCAACACATGCTAAAGCTAATAAACCACACCCACCAACTATATATACCATTAACCACATTTACATACACTCAACTCAATGTTTCTACAACCATATGTCACCCATACAGCTTTACATCTCTGTAGGTGGCTCAATTACACTGAGAAAAGCTCTTCAATAATTTGGAGTATATTATTGTTTATTAAGAATTATAGTAGGTTTTATTCAAATGCCAATTGTGTTGATGCACTAAAAAAAGAGAAAGAGTGATCACTTACATGGCCAATTTATACAAAATGTGTTATTCTTGATATTTTCGTGATGTTTGTTTCCGCTAAATTTAGCATTTTTCTATTGGAAATTGGGTTGACCAGTAGTTGTATATTTATTTATCCCTGGCTGAAAGTGGTATAAATACAACTTAAAATAGCCATCAATCATCAATCTAATTCCTAATTCAAATTAGACATGGTGATTTTGTTTGTTTTTTAGTCTAACAAATTTCAGCAGAGAGTTATCCATATTTTGTGTCTAAAATAAAATTATCTCTAGTCAAATAACATGGAAAACCTAAAAATATGTTGTACCATTTGACTAAAAATATATAATTTCCTCAAGTTTATGTCATATTATAGCACCCGCAAAAAATATATTAATTTTCCTTGACATTTTGTCAAAAAAATAATATTCATTTTCTTTGACATATTCTTGTATACTTTTTTGGAGGAATATTTTTGTATGCTTATGTATGCTTACAATGCAAACTATTCTCCTACTTTCATATAATCCAACTATTTTTAATCAATTCACCTATATTCAAATAGTCGTCTTATTGTTTTATCAACGAAAAACAATCTCGTACTTTTAAATGAATCAATAATATTAAACATATTAATGTCACTATTTTTTTAAAGGAAATTGCTATTTCAAACGAAAAAGATTTTCACAAAAACATCATCAAAGTTGATTTGCAACTACGCGGACCCCTTTATCATTTGTATTCTATCCTTGTTCCCCGAATCTAAATAGATCTAACGCTCCTCAATGCTTCACGATGTGTTCGTGGTGATAATATTTGTTAGCATCGCCGTTTTTTAAAAGACGACCTATCATTTTTTTCCCTCAATCCTTTGACATACGGATCAAGTTGAAAATGGGAGAGTGACCATGTTATCGTAACACTCAACTCACATACAATGTGAGCTCCAACCACTCCTCATATCTCAAAAATTGCATGAAAGATCACAACCTACATGAAAATATACATATAAAGTTATTATTTTCTCATGAACGTAAATGTTATAAGCACATTAGCGTTTGGGCACTCCGTACCCGTCTGTTTGATCTTTTTATTGTGCTGGTGTTTATAAATTATGAACAATAGTTTTAACGAAATTTTGATTTTGATTAATATTATAAGTATTTTGCACTTTATATTGTAACAAACTATATTAATATTTTTGAAGGACACCAACAAATAACATTCTTGTGAGCAAATTTATTTAAGGGTATAATTGAAAGTTAAAAAATTAATCCAATACAATGTATTCCTTTTCTATATAGTATCAAAGTATATAGATACCAAAATCATTATTTTATCATGTTATTTTTGCCAAACGCACTCAATTTATTTGGTTTCAGTTTTGATTTTGTTGCCGTAACACTCAACTCACATTAAATACAACCACTCTGATTTTTCTATAGCTCTTACCATTGTTTATTCTCTTCCTCATCTAACCTTCTGCCCAATTCCCTTTCGATCTTCAACCTTCTAAAGTAACTCCCATAATCTTTTTACTCACCGGCTTAGTTTTTTTATATTTTTGGCAAGAACAAGCTAGAGACGGGGGCGGATGCATTTGAGAGCAATGTAGAGCTAAAGCTCCACGTGAAATTTTCCTTTTCTTTTCTTTTTTTTAAAAATAAAACACATGTTAGAAATAAGATCTTTTGAATGTTTTGTCACTTGCTAATGATACCAAAAAATAATTATAAGAAATGACAAATGAGGGATGAGAAGAACTCATATCTAAAGTTATTAAAATTTGCAATAAGCATGATATTGATGTGTCTGATATGGATACACCGTATATGCAAAGGAAGTAATTTTTCATTGAAAGCACCAATTGTTTATTAAAAAGTTATATATTTATTATAAAATACACAAGTTATAAGACAAACTTACCATTTTAAAAATTTGCACATAATAAAAAAACTCTCTTCTGTCAAAAAAAAAAAACTCTTCTTATTTTTAATATAATTTGCATTGTCGTTTCTTCAAAATTTTAGCCCAACGTATACTAAATGTCTAGATCTGCCCTTGACTAGAGTTGAAGACGGATGCACACATCTATCTCAACTCTAGTTCATTTATGCCAAAAACTATTTTCAATTCCTCCATTTCAATGTCTTTTCTTGTATTTTTTTTTTCTTCTCTTAGTTTGTGATACGAGTAGATCTCTGGTCATGTTTGGCAACACTTGTTTTCTATTATTAAAATATATTTTTTTATATGTTTTCTCAAATTCAAATGATAAAAACATGCACAGCTACTTCTACGATATTGTTGTATCATAAAATAGTTTGATTTGATTGTGTGCATACATGTTTCACAAAACAACTTAGTTGTTATTGTCTCATGAAAAAAATTCCATTTTGATTAATGTTGTAAAATATATTTATTTAAATTTTGACAATATTTAATGCTTAATAAATCGCTAAGACATGTTACATAATAGTCGAAAAAAATTCAAAATTCTAACCGATTAGCTATTTAAGTATAAATGCACATGTGTTAAAAAATCAAAACAGTTAAATATGTTGTGCCTATATTGAGAAGCCTTGGATTCACCGAAATTTCTGGGTTTGTGAATGAGATCATCAACATCAAATATTTTGAATGTCAAAATGTTCTCATCTTAGTGCAAATCTGAGAATTCTACCGACTATCACTACAAAACATGATGTTGAAATTTGTGTGATAAAAGTGATAATAAAGAGAACATTCAAGAATCAAATTATCAAATTATCTTCACAACAGGCATTCATTGATTGATGTTGAAATTTGTGTGATAAAAGTGATAACAAAGAGAACGTTTTCAATTTCAAAGAGAATCAAATAATCAAACTCTATCTTCACAACGCGTTCTATGGACAACCAAGAGTGATGAAAATCTTGTCGACCGATATATTGATGTAACTCTTATGAAATTCATATAAATTTAATTTTACCTCATTCAATTAATAAAAAATTTATTGTTTTTTATTTACTTCCAAATAATAATGACAATAACATGGTAATTTTGTGCCGAGACAAAAAAACTAAACATGATGTAATTTAGTTGTTAGTTTACGTGATGAGAATTCAAATTGTAACCAACTTCTTTTTAGTGACTTTAAGACTTTAACATTGTTATCGAGCAATCTAAAAAATTGGATGAAAATCGATTTTGATTCTTATCAACTTCAAAATAGTCTTAACTGTGACTTAAATGACTTGGCTATCAAAACTTTACTTGAACTTGCTAATAACCAATCTGATTATAATTCTATTGCCTCTAAAGTACAGGTTCTTTGCTAGTATAGGTTGGAAAAACCATCTTCCTAGTTATATTTATTCCCACCTTCTTTGATACAAATCTGATCACTGTCCTCTATAATTAGTTTTTGGTACTAATCACTTTTTTAAGAAAAAATATCATAACCACAAGCATATAAAAAGGCTATATCAGATTTGGATGAAAGATGAGGAAAGCCAAAATCTTATCCAAAACATTTGGCTCGACAATACTATGAATACAATGCCATGAACGGGGCTCTAAAAAATACGACAATAAAGGAATAAAAGGGAAGAAATTCATAATTAGCTTGCATACTAATTTTACTTATATCTTTGGTATTTCATCTGTTACTTTCTTATCCTTATCAGTGGTTATCCTTCTGATACTTTCTCCTTGAGAGGAGTATATTAGATAAGGGGAACCTCTTTTCCATTATCTTTTTATCTTATATGCAGAGGTGCTCTTTGGTTTAAAATTCATGGCATTGCTACAGCCAAAACTACATGTCCCATGACACACATATTATTTGCTTATTTAAAGAATTTGGTCATATTCTAAACAAATATCAAAAATATGAAAATTACTCTTCTCATTCTTTAAATTGCTCTTTGTTTATTGTTAGTATCATGCAAAAATATAAATATAATTTGTTACAATATGAAAGTGCAAAATATCTATTATTTATTCCTACGATTTTAATCAAAATGATAACAATTTTAATCAAAATTTCATAAAAATTAATATTCGTAATTTACACGCATTAGTGTAATAAAAAGACGGAACAAACGAGCACGGAGTACCCGTTTAAACTCTAGTATATATAAAGAAAATAAATAGGTTTGGTTTGCCCTTTTTCCTTTCCAATTTTACCATTTTTTTTGTTACAATGCTAAATGGAAGAAACAACAAAACAAAAACAAAAAAAAAGCTAACTACTTCCGGATGAACAAAGTGCCATCCACATCGCTTCTGAGAAGATTAATAAGATCAGCAGGGGCGACTCATGAAGAAGAAGATCAACATAAAAAAAAGCTCCAAGCTTTGCCATAAAGTCTGCACATTGGTTTCCCTCTCTAAGTGTGAGAAACCGTCACATTGATTTGATAGAGCAAATGTTTTATGTCTTGGATAAAGTCACCATATACATGGTACCTCTCAATGGGGCCATTAATAAGATTAATGCAAACAAGAGAATCATTTTATTTAAACTATTTTACCATTCATTTAAGCTATTTTAATTTTTATTTACTATTTTATCTTTTTTTATAATATTACTTGAATTATTCATTAAAAAATTAGTTAAATCTCAATAAAATATGGCAACCTCAATACAATAGAAACAATATTATCTATAACAATCTATAAAGGGTTTCAAAGATTTTGGTTTAGATTATTTTTTCTTCCAATTATACCCTAAACAATTTTTCCTATAATAATGTTATATTGTTGGTGTAATTAAAAAATATAAGCATGGTGTTACAATTTGAAGTTGCAAACATCTACACATATAATAGAAAACATCTACACATATAATTTTAATGAAAATCTAACTGATTATAATTAAAATCTAAATTTCATAAAAAAAATATTATTCATAATTTATCTATATTAGTGCAATAAAAAGAGTTGACATACGGATCTGGAGTGACTATTTAAACGCTAATGCTCATAAAAGCAGTTGCACAAGAAAACATAGGCTACTCCATTACAAAACTCATGCATCCCCTTTTAAGAAAAAGTAAGTATAAATTATTATTATTATTTTTGACTAAATCTTTGGCAAAGTTATTTGTTTATTGTCGATGAAAGTAGGTGATATATAACTAAGAGTGAAAATAGGTCGGGCTGGTCGGGTTTGTAAAGTCTAAATGTGATCTATTATAAGAGTGTGAGTCTAATCTATCATCCCTTGTAACTCATTTTTAAGGTTTTTGACATTTTCAAAGGTTGGGTGAAACATTTTTAAGCCTGTTTACACCAATATGTTTACTAGTCAAATCTTATAAATGCCTATACACACCAACAAACCTCCCACTAAATAACTAAATTATACGAAGACATGAATTTATAAAGAAAACTTCAACAATAATAATAATGGAAGATCCTTTAAAAAAACAAAAATGGAAGATATCTTATACATAAATAAGCTGCTATGATAGACCTAATATATTTTTTGTAGGTCTTACTTGATCTATTTAATTAAATACTTTATAAAAAATTTGAGCTTAGTCTTTTTATCAAACGAGCTGGACTGTACTAGATTTTAAATAGTCCAGGTCATAGACTCTTGTCGGGCTGTCTTGTCTGTTCTCACCCCTATTTGTAATGAAAGTTCAATTTTTTGAGCCCTGAGTTACGCTCTTACCCGGACGAACTTCGGAAGCCAACTCATCTAGTTTTTATTAAATGTTACTCTCTCCGTTCCAAAATGAGTGTCGTTTTAGCCAAAAAATTGTTTCAAAATGAATGTCACTTCCAATTTCCAATGCAATAATTACTTTTTCTTTTCAACTATATCCTTCAATTAATATTATATACACTACTTTCAAAGTATTATTTTTTTTCTTTAATGAAAAACAAATCAACAGTTGATTAGGATAATTTGGTAAAATAACATATCTCTTTCTTTTAATTAATGTATTTTTTAATATGTGTGTAAAAACCTTAAACGACATTCATTTTGAAACAGAGGTAGTATTTGTTTATTTAGATAAATGATTTATTTATTGAAATTTTAAATAAATAACTTCAATCTTCAAAGGACGTAACCGTTTTTTTTTTATCATATAGCCTAGTAACTAGAACGCACACAATTTAATTATGAAAAAGTAAGGTGATCAGGGTTTGAACCCGACCTCTACATAAAATATGTATATCTGCGCCAGCTGAATTATGGTCACGGGGACGTAACTGTTTAACTAATAAGCAAAGTTGAAAACAAAAATTGAACCTAGCCGTGCCGTCATAAGTGTCCATCACCGCCGTTTCTCCTCCGCCTACAGCTTCCCTCATCTGCCTCGCGCCGTCTCATCACCGTTCGTCTGAGGTATACTCCTTTCCTTTTTCTTCACCTTGTTCGTATCTCTTCATGTTTCTACTTTCTCCCATTCAACACACCTTTTGAATGCACACCAACTGTTTGCAAATATGCCTGACTAAACTAAAAAGCTTTCTTTTTTTACAGACAGAGAAAGAGCAATGGGTTTATACCCTTCACCGGATATTTTCATCCCAGATGAATGGTCACAAGCTGCAAATTCTATTGTATCCAGTTCAACGCCCCCCGTCGTACTCGTTTGTGGACCCGGAAGCGTTGGCAAATCAACCTTCGCCCGCTATCTCCTTAATCTCCTATTAACAACCAGATGCAAGAAAGTAGCTTATCTTGATACCGACGTTGGCCAAACTGAGTTTACCCCTCCTGGTTTAATCTCTC
>Ga0315913_1005997_pt1 | contig 14732 bp, 6 predicted proteins | sample MpolsnodulesMG_FD_207736 | JGI IMG/M metagenome (GOLD analysis project Ga0315913, IMG submission 207736) | Medicago polymorpha root nodule microbial communities from Los Angeles, California, United States - small nodules | ecosystem: Host-associated > Plants > Roots > Nodule | place: USA... | reverse complement strand
ATGTGTTGGTAGAGGAGGGGGTTCAATGTGATGACAACACTTGCATCTCATTCGAATGGTGGTTTGTTAGATGACTGTCAGATAATATTATTAGACAGGTGGGGGATGAGATTTCTACTTTGTTTTGGAAGGACCCGTGGTTAGATGGTGTGTCTTTTGATGTTAGATATGTTAGGTTGTTTGATCTTGATGTTAATAAATTATCCACAATTGTGAAGATGTTTTCTTTGGGGTGAGAATCAAATGATGAGGCATGGGAGTGGCTTAGAAGATTGTTTGTGTGGGAAGAAGAGTTGGTGAGGGAGTGTGCGGAGCAGCTGTCACTGGTTGTTTTGCAAGTTGGTGTGACAGACAGGTGGATTTGAAAGCTTCATTATTCCCATCGATACACAATCAAAAGTGCTTATAATCTTTCGACAACTCCTAAAGTTAGTGTAGATGACTGTTTTAATCATGTTCCATGGCTTAAGCAAATCCCACTTAAGGTTAATATTTTTATTTGGCGTTTGTTCCTGAATAGATCAACAACAGAAATGAATATGTTTGGGAGAAACATTTTGGATTACAATGATTCTTTGTGCACGACTACTTGTGGCATGGTGGAGGATCAAGACCATCTGTTTTTTACTTGTGCTTTATACAATCAACTTTGGCTTTTGATACAGGTTGGCTAGGTTTTTCTACGACTCTTCATGGTTCGTTAATTGAGCATTTTACTCAGTTTGGAGGTCTTGAGAGCTTTTTCAACAAGTCTCATTTAATTTTTAACATAATTTTGATTTCAGTTCTTTTTATTATTTCGAAGGATTGCAATAGGAGACATTTTCATAATAAAACGGAACAACTTTCCTCTTTATTGAAAAGTTAAACTTTAAGCTTATTCACAATAAGACGAAGCAACTTTCCTCTTTATTGAAAAAAGTTAAACTTTAAGCTTATCGGTGACTAAAATCGTATTATACCCTTTTCGATTTTGAATACACGGTTTGAAGATCGAGTCATTTATTATGCTTCCAGGGCGTAACGTAATTTTTTATTTTCTTTCGGCTACTGTGTAGTATCATTAGAGAGAGTGAGGTTAGCACATATAATAGAAAAGTTGGTAGAAAATAGACTTAGATGGTTTGGACATGTAGAGAGAAGACCTGTAGATGTTGTCGTAAGAAGAGTAGATCAAATGGAGGAGAGTCAAGTTCAATGAGGTAGAGGAAAGCATAGGAAAACTATTAGAGAAACCATTAGAAAAGATTTAGAGGTCAATGAGTTGGATTCGAATTTAGTTTATGATAGAACACTATGCCGTAATTTGATCCATGTAGCCGACCCCACTTAGTGGGATAAGGCTTTGCTGTTGTTGTTGTGCTCTGTTGTAGCTTGTATGTGTTATTGTAACATTTGATCTGAACTTTTTAGCTTCCTTAAGTAGATCTTGCACTAGAGAAGCTTTTGTTGGTTTTTAATGTATTCACTTAGTTTTTTTTTTTTAAAAACAAATTTGTAACTCCTACGATACAAATATTTAACAAATTTTTACATTTAAAACAAATAAAAACATATATTAAGCTTGCAATTTTTGATCAATATCTTTAAACATTTGAGGATATAACCATATAACTAATTTTACAATATCAACCATATAACTAATTTTTATTTATATACATAATTAACGAAAAGTTACGCGATCTTTACAAATGTGCGGATTTTCTTTAAGTGAATTTCTCCTCTCAAAAACAAAATTAGTCTTTGATAAAAGAAGTAATCTAAAACTATAAAAATAAAATAAAATTAGTCTTCAATACCGAAACCGGAATAGAGTAGCGAGAGTTTGACAAAATGGCGTACACGAATGCCAGGCGCACACTAGCATCCACTCTCACACGAGCACTTTCATCTTCTTCATCATCATCTGGAATCGCTTCTTGCAATCGCACACGTTTCGCTTTCGCGTTATCCTCCGCTCCCAAACAAACCCTACCCATTCCTCACTCGTTCCCGGTTCGGTTCAAATCATCGGGTTCGGGTTATTCTCCATTGAACGATCCATCTCCAAATTGGAGCAATCGTCCTCCAAAGGAAACAATCCTTCTCGATGGATGTGATTATGAACACTGGCTCATTGTTATGGAGTTTCCTGATAACCCTAAACCCTCTGAAGATGAAATGGTTAATAGCTATGTTAAAACCCTAACTCAAGTTCTCGGAAGGTTCCTAATTCCAATGCTTTTGCTTTTTTATTTTCATAATTTGTTAGGATTCTTCTTTTCTATTTTCTAACTTTTTTTAATTTTCGTATTTGGATTTTTGTTTTAGTGAGGAAGAGGCTAAGAAGAAGATCTACTCTGTTTCTACTTCTACATATACTGGTTTTGGTGCGCTTGTTTCGGAAGAGCTTTCTTATAAAATCAAGGGTGATTCATTTTGTTCTCTACGAATTCTAATTTAGCTTATCTGAGGTTTTTTGTTAGTGCTTGGGGTTTCAGGCCCTGGTGAATAAACAACAATTAAGCGTTGATGGCATAATTAATTATCATATAAGTATAAGCGTATTTCTTTAACCAAAGATAAGCCAAAGTCGAACCTTTTTTGTATAAGTTATAAGCTGTTTTCATAAGCTATCTTTGGGAGCTTATGGAAATAAGCCGAAAAACAGCTTACAGACATGTCATAAGCTGTTTTCATAGGCTTCCTCAAACAGTTTTAGAAGTGTTTATGCCAGACCAGAAGTATGGCTCAAATAAGTCAAACCAAACAAGCTCTTTTTGTATGGTCCTCAAGCTCTTTTCATAAGCACTTGTGAGACCGTATGGAAGAACCTTTGGAAACAACTTATGACATGTTCCTAAGTTGGTTTAGGCTTATTTCCATAAGCTCTCTAGGATACCTTATGAAAATAACTTACAAGTTATATTGCAACAATTTTACGTTATTTTATCTTTTGTTATGTAAGTAGCTTATACATAAGCAGTGCTGTTGACGGTGTATGGCGGAATACCACAGAAGGCATAAAATCCTCTATATAAACACGCCATTACGGTCCATGGTGTTACCATGGCAGGCATTCTCTCACAAAAATTCACCACTCCATTCTGCCATGGCGGTATCATGACCGCAATTTAACAACACTCACTGTACATAAGCACTTATCAAATAGGGCCTTATAAGTTATAACCATATATGTTTGACATTCCGTGGCATGTTTTACTGCCTTTGTAGAGTTGCCGGGAGTTCTTTGGGTGCTGCCAGATTCATATCTTGATGTTCCTAACAAGGATTATGGAGGTGAGTGGAGTTGTTCAAATTAAGAGCTTGGTTGATTGTTGCATCATTGTTTGTTGTCTTGACCACTCTCAGGGAATTTCAGGTGATTTGTTTGTTGATGGGAAAGTAATTCCTAGGCCACAATATAGATATGCTGAAAGGCCACCAAGTAGAAATAGACCTCGTCCACGACATGATAGGCGACGTGAAACTATGCAAGTTGAAAGGAGAGAGCCTAATCAAAGACAGAATTGGAACCAAGTTCAGGGAGAACATATGCAGCCATCAAATCCAATGAATAGCCAAAACTCGGCTTCAGGTGGAGAAAGCCATGAAATGTTTAATAGGAGGAACTCTGGTTGAGAAATTGTCTCTCGTATAGAAGATAGAACCAAATTTTTCAGATGGAGAATTTTGATTTAAGGTTCTGAGGTTTACTCTCTTTTTTTGTTTGTTTGGAAAATGCATGTGACAGAGTGTGACATTTGATCATCGTTTTTAGCACCATTATGAATTATTATGAAGTTGGGACTTGGGTATGCTGTGGGCTTTACTCTCATTGCCTCCAGTATCGTTGTAGTCTTTTTCATCTATGTTTTGATCTGTAGTACAGATCACTGATTGTTAAAATTGATTAGTTGAAACAGTTATGTTATTTTCTATAAGGCAGGTATCTGTCTTGCATCATCTGAAGTTCATATTTTTTTTTTGAGGGGATCTGAAGTTCTTCTTTACAAGTCCTCAATGTCTTGTCAAGATACCTAACGTGTCACGAAACCTTGAAAATTGAAGTTACTTATTAAGTTCTTTTGTTTGGAACTGCCCCTCTATGGATGATTTTGTTCCTTCTCCATAGAATTTTTTGCTTGATTGCATTTACCAATATTATTCCAATCATCTCATGTCTGAGTCCCATTCTTGACAATGTAGTATAGATTTTGGACTGGATGCATCAGTCATATCGAGAGACCAACTCATAGTGAGTTTATTTTTCATAATTCGTTGAATCGTTGTCCATGCTCATTTGTTGGCACAAGCGTGTATTCACTAATTTTTTATTTTTTATTTTGAGAATGACTTAAACACAACTCGAGACTTAGTTTATTGAGTTGAATATGAACAAATCGACGGTAAAGCACCCACTTAAGAGTTTAGATATTACTGCACTTTGAGTTAGATTTAATTTTGAAATCACTGGTTTTGACTATTTCATTCAAGTGTTGTTTGGTCATTCATCCAGTATTTGTAATCACAGGTGAATTAAATATGAGAAATTCTTAACGAATATGCTTTCACAAAAAGTAATGTTCAATAACTATGGACAATGTACTTTGTAAAATTAAACAAATAATAACGACAATGTAATTTTTTTTTCACAAATGTTTAATTTTATCTCATAAATTATCATAATATAGTTACTTTAATGAAGTTATGTAACAGTATATTTGATCTGTTCTATATATATAAAATAACTTTGGAGAACAATTGGATCATACACAAGTGACCATATTTCTCTTTTGCATCTTTCCATCGCTCAACTCGTGGCTTAGAATTTTGTTGGCAGCGGCTTCACCACCTTCGTCTCTGGTTTGATGATGACAATACTCCTATCATGTGCGTCCATTTATACATTTTTCTTAGTTTTGCCGCACATAGAGGCATAATTGCAATGAAAGTTTAAATGTCAATGGAAGTGTCATTTCTACCGTGCTGAGAGGAGTCAAGATTGAGGTTACACAGATGAAGTTGTCCCTAAGTTCATTTGTATCAACAAGGATTAAGGACACAAGGGAAAGGAAGCTGAACTGGAAATCCTTCCTTGAAATTGCGGGCGTCTGGCCTTGTTTCACTCATAAAAAAACAAGAAGCATACACTTGATTTTTGGATTGAGATTTCAAATGATTTTAAAAGACTTTTTTAGAATAAAATGTCTAGTGGTATTGAATCAAAACTTTTATAAAATGTAAACAAATCTTGTGTTATTCATGACTTTTTTGTCGAGGCAACAAAATCCGTTGGTATTCAATTGAGATTTCTCATGACTTATGAATTGTCTATTGGTATTCAAAAATATGTAGACTTTAATGGATTCTTGGATGGAGTGGATTTTATAAGACTTTTTAGTGAAAAATATAATACTCATCCAACAATCTCACAGAAACCTTGAAATTTTGTCATCCTCTCTCAAACCCTTATCTGCCGTTATTTGTTCATGCCATACTTTCTTCTTCTTTTTCTCTGTCAAATTTTTAATCGTCTATAATTATTTATGATTTCTTGTTTTTTTTTCCTTTTCTTTTCACTTGTTTCTTGTCTTTTGCTTTTTTTTTCCTTTCCAAATTCTTGTTTTTAGTAATCGAATTTTTTTTTCCTTCCAATTTGTTGGTTTTTTTTTTGTTTTCTTTTCTTTTCCGGATCAGCTTCTTTTTCTTGCTGTTTTTAATCGATAATTGGCTTTTCTTTTGTTGATCATAATTAATCGATAATTCTTGTTTTTTTTTTGTACGATTTCTTGTTTTGTTTTAACACTTTACGATTTGTTTTTATTTTTTTCTTCAGACAATTTTTTTTTTATTTGCTTATATTGATTGATTAGGGAATATCAATATTGTTCTTGTGAAATAAATAGTTCCTTAGATATATTACCGATCAAATGAGGGATTCACAACAAAATAACAGAGGAAACGGAAAAGACAAAGATAGTTATATAACTTGAACCATGGATGACACTATTGAGTTGTTGCACATCTTGGTAGAGCTTTAAATAAGGGGGTTAAAGGGGTTACATGATACCAATGAGTCATTTGAAATCCTAAAAGTTTGAGTTATAAATCCATTGAAATCTTAAAGGTTTGTTTAATAAATCCAATGAAATCCTCTAGTATAATCTTAAATGTAAAAAATCTTTTATAATAAGTTTTTTAAAATCTCACATAATCAATACAATCCTACGAAGTCTTTTAAATTTTTAAACACTTATTTCACCAAAATAGTCTTTTAAAATCTCAATTCAATACACCCCCTTAGACTTAATGTATATTTAGCTCCACTTTGAGAGGAGGTAAAAAAAAATTCTTTTTAGGGAAGGAGGTAAAATTGATCATAGAGGCATACACTTGATTTAACATGTATTGAATTATGGATATTTTTAAGTAAAATTGATTAGGTTTCTAAAATTGATTTATGGATATATAAATGTATTTAAATATGTATTTACATTAAACTCACTTTTAACTGGAATTAAATTTTTCTTAAATAAAACTAAAATTAAATTTTAAAATCAATTGTTTATTCCATTATCAAATCTTACCCAACAACAATTTGATTTGATTGTTACCTTTAGTTGAAAAATCACCGCCACACACCCTTATGTAATTGGCTACTATTTTGGTACGTGCAATCATCTCAGTTTGTATAATTAACGAGTCATTTAGCTGTTAATTAGTTTATTTAATATCCTGGTCCATCATTAACACCTTTACTAGATTTCAGAAAGCTTAAAAAAACCGAAGTTTTTCATTTTAACGCGTACTATTACAAGATCACAGAGATACCCAAAATAACGATCAATCATCAAGAACAGAACATATAACTTTTCCATACAAATTTCTTCATCTTCATCTTCATCTTCCTGATCTTTCAAAGATGAATTCCAATTATGGCAAACCAAATCCTCAAAAACAATCCTCTGTTTCCCTCAACAACTTCAATTTCGATCTTGATCTTGGAATCGGATCCAATCGATCCAAATCCCTAAAAGATCAGAAAACCCCAAATCCTCCTTCAAATTCCTCCTATTCAACTCCTTCGTATTCATCAGCTCAACCCAAAAAATGGACCCACCAACCCGTTCAAACTCCGGCTGGGTTACCCGGTGCACCACCGTCGATGGTTGGAGATATCTTCGGAAAAAGTTGGGGATCAACTCAACCTACGGCTCCTAGCATTGGCATCGTTAATAAAAACCCTAATTTGTTTGGGGATTTGGTTACCTCTGCATTGGGTCAAGGTTCTTCAAATAATAGCAATGTTCCTCTGAAAAATGCAACTCCCACACCTAAAAATTCCTCTTTTTCAATGTCAAACATGTCCAATTCTTTGCCTAAACCTGTTAACACGCCGCAAAGTGGTTCTTCTTTGGGATCATCTTCTGGGAGTGGTTTTAATTTGAATGCTAATAGAAGTCCCAATCTTGGAGGTTCTTCCATTCGAAGCGGTGTTGGTGTTGCAGCATCTGGTAGTGGAATTGGAATTAGTTCTAGTAATAAAGATCCTTTTAGTTCATTGGCTGGTTTTGGATCTAAGCCATCTTCTAGTCTTAATTCAGGTGCTAAACCTTCAAAGATTGATTCACAAGATGATGGTTTTGGAGATTTTCAGAATGCTACAAAACCAAGCACTAATGCATTTCCATCAAGTGGTGGTAGTGTTGGAATTGATGTTGATTTTACTGGATCTTCTGCTTTTTCGAATCCAACACCAGTTCAAGCTTCTGGGGGTGATCCAATGGATATGTTTTTCACATCTACCACTCCATCATCTGTAGGTGGTGGAGGTGCGGCGGCATCTTCTAAAATTGATGATTGGGGTACTGAATTTGGAGGAGGAAACCATGATGTTGGTGGAACAACCACTGAGCTTGATGGGCTTCCACCTCCTCCTGCTGGGATATCAGGTTCTTCTGCTAAAGGCAAAGGGATGGACAATTACAAACAGGGACAATTTGCTGATGCTATTAAATGGCTTTCATGGGCTCTTATTCTTCTAGAGAAAGCTGGGGATGGTGCTGGCACGGCCGAGGTTTTGTCCTGCAGAGCTTCTTGTTACAAAGAAGTTGGAGAGTATAAAAAAGCGGTGGCGGATTGTACCAAGGTATACTTTAGTATCTTATTAATGGTTTGTGATTGTCCTTTTGTAGACATGAGTAATATCTGTTATATAAATTCTAGCGGACATGGAACTTATATGGTAATGTTGAGTTGTTTAATCACTAAATACCAGCTGTGTTATTTAGATCGGACTGTTGGATAAATGATGTCTTTGCATTTGCTATAAGCTTGAGACTGAAAAGGGAGAAGATAAAAAGCTAATCAAAAGGAAATAGTATTATTTTAGATTCTTGCTGGAAAGCAAGGTTTGGTAGAAAATATTTGGAGCAACTAGCAAGGAGATGAAAAGAAACTTCAAGTTATCATTTATTCAACAGTTGTGACATACTTGAACCATAGATACATAGGGTGCAGTTGGGTAAATAATTTAATTAAGCATTTATGTATAAGTTATTTTTATAACTAAGCCGTATGTTGTTTCGATAAGCTATCATGCACTTGTTGCAACAAGCTTGAAAAAGTTTATGAATATCAGAATATGACATAAGTTGTTTACATAAGCTCTGCCAAACACTCACACAAGTGTTTGTACATTATTAAGACAAGCCAAAATAAGGTCTTCTAAATGCATCTAGAATACCTTAAGGAAGTCATTTCTAATTAGTGTAGTGCCTTATTTCTAGGAATTAATGTTTCAGTTTACGGAACGAAAACATGCACCATGATGGATGATTCTTGAAATCTTAATATTAGTTTCTAACAACCACATGCTATCTCTGTCAAAAAAATAATTTCTAATAGCTATAGTATGTGTATCAGACTATTAGATACATAATGGTATCCAATTTTGTGAAATTATTGTTGAAAAATATATAAAATACAATATATCTAAGATGTGTATGTGGATATGCATAAACAATTTCATATAACATAATTCAAATTCATATATAATTGCAATTCCAAAAAATCCAATAAGTACATTTTGTGTTTGGACTTTGATGTTTCAAAGGTATGTTAAGTGTCTAGGCGTATTGGTTTTGGATGTGCACAACTGTATGTGAACGGAATGCAAAAATCAGTGTTTCATAGCTCCATGTATCAGTAAATATTGTTGGATTTAGATTTCCCCATAAGATCGTTGCCTTGTCTTACATTTAACTTGATTGACACTCTTGGTAACATGTGTAGTCAACTTAGAGAATTTAGTCTGAAAGATTACGATGGATGGCTAGTCCATGAGTTCTGTAAGCACCCAATAAGTTGTGTTCCAAATTTAGATTTCTTATCTCATAAATGCAGCCATACTGTTTTCCTGATCAGTAATTAACCATGTAACTTTGAGGAAGAAGTTAAACGAGCTGCATTATGTTGTGCAGGTTATTGGAAACGATGAAAAAAATGTATCTGTCCTCGTCCAGCGTGCTCTCTTGTATGAGAGTATGGAAAAGTACAAACTTGGTGCTGAAGATCTGAGAACTGTGCTGAAGATTGATCCTACCAATCGGGTTGCTAGAAGTACTGTTCACCGGTTGGCTAAGATGGCTGAATAGGAAAAAATTCTATCGTTTTTCTTTTCATTATTACGATATATACCGGGTGATATAATATGTACGGACCGCCTGTGATTGCTGTCACCCTTCATATGATTTTCGATGTATGGCTTTTTCTTATTCTGCCTTATGTCTTGAAATTAATATTCTTGCTTCCTTACCCAGATTTGAACTCAATATTGATTGCCATATTCTTTTCCTGACCATACTGTGATTCATTTACATTGTTTACATATGAAGAAACATATTTGTTATTGCTGACGGATAGCTCTGATTATCGCTATGCCTAGTCCACCACGGACCACATTTTTTAATCGTTTGATCAAGTGAGTTCTTAATGCTACCATGCATCATCCTTACCATATTCGTATCCATTTCTTTCTCCCCGCCTAACCATTTGGGCTGGCTTAGAATGATTTTGTTAGAAAGGGGTTGAAGCTGGGCAAGTTTGGAGGCAAATGTAAGAGTAAGTGTTGTTGTTGTTGTTTTAAGAGTAAGTGTTGCTTAAATTGCTAATAATGTGAAACTTCTTAACACTCAATCTAGGCTTTCGATCATTTTATCAAGTTTTCTGAGTAGACATCTGTCATTCTGATTTGTTCTATGGGAATCACTGTTCTTTCTAATCTCACTACAGTAGATATATTGACACTCACCATATACCTTAGAATTTTGTTTAGAAGGTTTGTTGTATATGTGTTTGTTCTCGCGGTGGCATTGAGTTTAGACATGTGGTCTAACTTTGTAATATCACAGTTCGTGATATTGGGACGTGAGTCGAACCAAACAAGTGCGTAAACAAAAATTTAGGGTTCTAAACTTAGTACCATCTACTTGTTTTACTTTTTTTTTTTAGAGGAAAATTTACTTGTTTTACTTAGGTTCTCAATATATCCAAAAGGAAAGTGGGAGAAAAAGTGAATAAGATAGAAAATGCAAATGAAGAAAAATAAAATCTATTTCCCTTGTCACCAATACATAGTTTTCTCTTATTGCTCATTTTATTTAATAAAGACACGAGGAGAAAATCAGAGAAAGTCACTCCTTCCTAACTTAAAAATGTTTCCATTATATTTACCTCTCCTTTGTCTCCTCCCAAAAAAAGAGCCTCTCCTTTGCGTTAAAATATACATTCTTTTTATATAATTAATAATGTTTTATACATATTGTTTCATCTATTTTTTATTAATGGGTGGATTTAATGTTTGAAAAAGACAACAATGGAGGAGCAAAGGATGCATAAGAAAAAGAGAGGAAAAAGAAGGTGAAAGAAGACGTTAATATGGTGGAAGCTTTAAAAAGAGACACCTTCTTTCAATGTAATCCCAACATTTTGCCTAGGTAGATTAGAAATTCCATTTTAGCTTCTTGATTTTTATCCACATTTTGCGGCAAAAGTAAAGAGATTTGATTATTGAAATTCCATTTTAGCTTCTTAAAAAGAAATAGTGGATCAAAATTTGTTGATATCATAAAAAACAATGAAAATGCAGTACATAAATATATTAGGGGAGAGAATTGTAATCCAAACATCACTTAGGAAAGGAGAGTAAAATTTGTTTTAGGTTTTAACTTTTAAAAGAATGGAGTGTATATTGTAATATAAGAAGCGAAGAGAGTGAAATTCAAACTTTCTAAATCACAAAAATATTAACCGACTACAAAGTCAACCATGCCCACCAAAAACACCAAATAAATGGATATTCGGGTTACCTTGAATTTCCGTCCTATTGCAAAAACTATCATGTTTTTGTTTATCTAGTGAGTTCGGGTAGTATCATCGGGCAAGAAAAATTGAAATAATATAGCACAAGAAAAATAGTTTGTTACAACCAATTTATTTGACTATGATTAGTTTTCATTTACTACCGGTTCTCGTTCACAATTGTTGAATTTATTTATTTATGGCCTGTTAAAGTAACTCATTCTGCGCACTTTGTATTGTGCATCTTTGACAATGAGTGGTTTTCATTTGTTCTGCAACTTGATTTACATTTTGAAATTATGTGTGAATTTGATTATAGAAATTGAAGCGAATTCTCTTTAATAGTTGGTAGTGAATTCTCCTTAATAGTGTATGAAATTGGTATAGTATTATAATAAATAGATAGATAGATATCCTTCAGATAGATAGCAGCAGAGTTGTTGCACCGAGTATAGGATTGGTAATAATATGGTTTGTTTTACTTGGGCAATTTGGAAATTGAGAAACCAGATCATTTTCCACCAAAACTAGTTTGACCAGTTGATTAAGAATGTGAAGATTATGGTCTGGTGTTGGCTAAAAGCGAAAATTGAAGGTTTTAATTATGTGTTGAATGAACCAATGGGGTTTTAATCCTTTAGTATGTTTGGGAGCTAGAAGATGGAAGCTAGCACTCACCTTCTCTCTCACCTCCTTTTTTGACGCAAACCAAAACAAGGAGTTTCATGAGAAAAAAATATGCTCCAAATACACTGAGGATAGAGTTAAAACATGGAGACTGGGCTATAGCAGAAGGTTTTAGACTTCCTCCGCGTAGTTAATACTAATACATGTTTGAATTTTGACCGAGAGAAATATCTATATTTAGTGTTCTTTGGATGAGATTACTTCCAAGAGATTAAACCAATGGAAAACAAAAGAAGTTAAAACCGCCGCAAATAACATAAACGGTAAATCTCTTTCTTTGCGAGAGAATGGACACTGTCATTTACCCTTTTGTATAATAAAAACAACTTAAAAGTTACCATTCAATGATAAAAGGGTCCTATAAATGGAAAAAATAGAACCAAATATCAGATGAAATGTGCACATCCACCCTGAGGCTGATGTGCACATCCACCCTGAGGCTGAGATTATTCTTCAGACTTAAGTTGCTCCTTCCCAAAGCTTATATCTGTTCTCCCATAATCTTCAAAGCGTCATAAAATACCACCCAAAAAATTAGATACGCAAAATCCTCAGCTTGGCCAATTAGACTAGTAAATGTAACCCCTCATGGATACTCATGTTGTTTGATATTGATACCTAGTTTATTCAATGTAAAAATCGTTAATTGAATTTCGAAGCCATGCTAGATTATGTTCGAATCGGTTAAAATTTGTCATTGAATAATTTTGACTTGGTTCTAAATATCAAACCACAACACCAAAGAAGATAGACCTGTTGGTAGAGTTCATTCCCAAATCATCATTGGATACGTTGCAATCAAGCAAAGAGTAGAGACCTAAATTGGAGAATTTGCTCCATTTATCAGAGTGAATATGATTATCCCATAAGGCTCGAGCAACTTCACAATCTCTTATTTATTTATTTATTGGTACAACACATTTTACTTTTGTACTTAATGCTAACTTGTTCTCGTTCCTATGTCCTGTTAATGTTACTAAGATACGATAGTTTATCATAAGAGCTTACTTTCAAACCATTCTTTGTACATGCTTGATTGTATCCTGTCAACAAGCAAATCACCTGAAATGACTTGAAACTAAGCAAAATATGAGCTAAAAAAACATAAGTCAAGCTAACAGTAACCATCACCATAAATACTAGGCAAACAAATTTGTCTATTACACGAATAGAACAAAATATTTATCCAGTGATACCACACTCAAACACCGTGTTTGTTACAGGTGATTTAGCAAAGAAAGATAGATAGAAACACAGCAGAAAGAGGGGGAGTCATCACCTCATTTGGTTCAAGAAGGGAAGGGGGATAACATACATTACATAGTGAATAACTTCCACAACTCCTGCCAACCAATTTCACAATTTGGACCCAGTAAGTTTTCTGTAAAATCATTAATCATATCTAGGACTAGAATCTGTGTGTTTGTTACCACGGTGATACTTATCATTTCTCCAAAACCATTAATCATATCAAGAACCGTTCTTATTATTTTTACTGCCATGGAATGTTTAAGACTTAAAAGACCAGCCTAGAGAGCTAACCAAAGAGGTGAAAATAGAACCCAGTTCCCCCTTTTTGACACAAGTCAACAAGAAGCATTTGCAAGCAAGCATAAAAAACAAATAAACCTTCATTTCGATCCATAAACTATCATTATGTCTCCTATTTGGTCTCAAAACGAAAGAAATCTAAATAATCCTTAAACTACCCTCAATCAAACTATCACTTTTCTATAGTTCAAGAGCAGGGACCAAATAGGAGGGAGAATAATAATTTGGAGATCAAATTGAAGGTTTATTTCATAATAATTTAGGGAGAATGATGACTTATACCATTGGAATGACAGAGTGAATACAGAATTATAACAAAAAAAACAGAAACACCCCAATGAGTTGCAATAATGTGGCTTCAAACATACAAAAAAAAATCCCATACATAAGGTTGACAAGCAATGTTTTTCAACAATGCACTAAAGAAACCAGCAAAACACCAAAGGATGTCGAAGAGTAATGTGATCATAACTCAGATTGAGAACCTACTTCTAAGGAAACTCCGAAAAGTTGCTTTTGGTATAATTCTCTAAAACATATGACAGAAAATACTCATAGAAGGGAATGCCTTGCACACAATACTACTACATATACTAACAAACCCAACTCATATAGTAATGATTAATAATTCAACATAGAACCAAATTGCTTCCTATAAACTAGCATTACTGGTCTAAACACGCTATAACTTCAAATCAAACAATTTGCAACGAGTATTCTCCGCCTGCAACTGCGGACACTATTGGCTCAAGCCTGTAGTGTATATATATATATACCCAAACAAACAAAGTAATGCAACCATAAAAGATATTTATTTATTGGATGATTAATTATGTACAATATTTACGGTAATTTCCCAATTGATATAAAATAAATACAATCCTACAATGAGCATGCACAGATCACAACAAAGCATTGATGAATGGATCAGAAAGTACCAACGAAATCAGCAAATTGGAGCCAATCTAGTTGGAACTTTTTCCCTGTCAGAATCAACAATAGATCCATCTGCAATAATTCTCACAATCTTCTTAACCGCAAAATGCAAACAATTCGATAACATAATCCACGATAACACCCGATAAACAAAATCAAAAGCAGGATCCTGCAACGACGAAGGTTCATCCCAATTCTCACCCTCTCCAAATCTA
>Ga0315913_1005996_pt1 | contig 14733 bp, 6 predicted proteins | sample MpolsnodulesMG_FD_207736 | JGI IMG/M metagenome (GOLD analysis project Ga0315913, IMG submission 207736) | Medicago polymorpha root nodule microbial communities from Los Angeles, California, United States - small nodules | ecosystem: Host-associated > Plants > Roots > Nodule | place: USA... | reverse complement strand
AACTTTCCTCTCTGCTTATAAAATCGCGTCACGATGTAAGCAATCGTGCCGCGCTTTGCTGCTTCGAGCTCTTGGTTGTTTTCTCGCTTTCCTAACGCCTCTGGACATTCATATTGCTCTGAACTCTATCAAATTTGACGAAATAAGTTCCAAAATTACGTAATGACAGCATGTCATCACTATCACAATTCTAACATGGCATAACAAGCATATTCAATCTCTAATCAAGTCATTGTCATAAGCTCATCATTTATCAACATCAATCAATGAAAGGATTACTCGCCTTATTCTTCATTTAGCCTAATTAACTCAACAAATACAATTCATCATTTCAAAGCATAAGCAAGAAAGTCATCATCACCAAAAGATCATAAAATCACGTTCATATAAATTACACTTCATTATTTTCACCGAAATAAACATCATCAATTCAAATCATCAAATGTACAAGTACCACCATTAACAACAAACATCAACAAGTACACATCTTCACATATTCACCAAATATCACCAAGTGTACAATTCACCAAACTCACCAATGCACATAAATCACCAAAATTCACCAAACACATAATCAAATATGACGCATTTAACAAACTCATCAAATGTATGTAATGAGCCTAGACACAACCCCTACATGGACACGGTTCCATTAACTACGACAATGTCGTCAACTCATAATGCAAGAAAAACATCATCAACGTCACCCCACGGGTATAAAATCCATCAACATCACCACACATATAAAATCCATCAACATCAACCATGTATGCATGAATATATGACTCAACACCAAAAAATATATATTCAACAATACACTCACCAACATTGGATATAATATCATATATCACCTTCATTTTGCATACATGCATTCACCAACAATATCACTATCAAAATCAGCATGTATGGATTCACCATCAACAATCAACATTTAACATGTTCAACAAACAACATAACATAAACATGTTTATCACCAATCATTCATCAAATGATCATCACAAAAAACAAACACCTTTCATATATGCAAGCACCACAATTATCATCATCAAATTGCATATAGGAATTCAACAACATAATTCAATTCATGCAATCACCACAACCAAATATCAACATTAAGCATGTATACATTCGCAATCAACAATTGACATTTAGCATGTATCATTCATCAAATGATCATCACAAAAAACAAACACCTTTCATATATGCAAGCACCACAATTATCATCATCAAATTGCATATAAGAATTTAACAACATAATTCGATACATGCAATCACCACATCTAATTATCAACATTAAGCATGTATAAATTCGCAATCAACAATCGACATTTAGCATGTATCATTCACACCAACAACCAACAACATGATTATCATACCACAACTCATCAACATAAACAAAGACATAAACACCGTCATTAAGTTCAACATCATTAACATTATTCATCAAAGTTAACATTTTCAAGGAAAATCACCATTCAAGACATTCAACCAAAACTAAGCAAACATAATCAAATGCCTCAAAAAAACACATGCATTACTCACATATGTTCATAGTAGCTTTGACATATGAGTATCCTAGGCCAATTCTAAGAATCACATGATTACGACAAGTTCGTATCATTTTACCACTTTCCAAGTTATCCGACAAAACTAAACAAACATGTTTGAAAGCCTCAACTAAGCATATATATGAATCACATATGAGTGCAGTGGTGTATACATCAACATCTCATAGGCCAATTCACTTTAATTTCAAACTTTGCAAAGTTCGTATGGTTTCTCTCATATTGCAAAATCAATTCGTTTTCAAAACAAAATCAAGTTAGATCCATCATATCATAGGTTAAATATTCTTAAACACCTTAAATGAATTCCCAATACTCAAGTTTTGAAGTTTAGAAACAAACCATAAGTTTTGGGTTGACTTAGAAATAGTTATGCTGAATTTTCATAAAATTTTACCGCGACATACTTGGAGTATTTTTATCATAACTCAAAATCTAAAAATCATTTTTACGTCAAACGAAAGTCATTGGAAAACTAACACAATTCTCTAAAACTTTCATGTTTACACCAAAGGCCAATTCAAAACAGAAATGTGTGAAAAAGACACAAGAACGCGAAACAAGGAATGCTGTCACTGTGCAACTCGCCACCAGCTCGCCTCGCGAGCTGCACCAGATAGCAACTCAAAATTCTGGTTTTCCTCTCGGGAAAACCCTCCCTTTTCACACTAAACCCATTTTTTCACACTAATCGGGTCCTGATCAGACATATCTACACAAAAAATTAAAAAATTAACATCATTCAACTTATACATTCAACCACTTTATCAAACACATTAAACCTAAACATAACCTAAACTTTCACATTCAACTACTTTATCAAACATTCACATTCAACCTAAACATTATCAAACACACTATCATTCACATTCAAACGTAAATAATCAAACGCATTATCATACACATTCAACCTAAACATAACCTAAACTAAACATAAACGTCCATATTCAGTGAAAATCAAAACCACATTCAACCTAATTCAGTATGCACTTTATCATACTACAATTAACATCATTTCCATAACCTAGACTAACTCAATAATCAATATAATTCTCATTGGGGCATTTTATCAAAACTTTGTGTGCAAAGCATCAAACATACTCAAAATGTGTTCTTTTGCCACCATTCAAAACCACATTATACTCTAACATCATTCAAACATCAATTACAACAACTACATTCATTTATAAACTACATGCAATCATCAACATTTCAATTCCTACATCAACCCTAACCACATGCAAACTACCAATTTTTTTTTAAAAAAACCTGCACAAATTAACATTATGATTAAAAATGAGTCAAGGTACTAACTTATGATTAAATGGAGATGATTCACTTGATTTTGCTCAAAAAAGGAATTGATGGAATTGGAGAAGTTTTGGTGTTTGAAACTGAAATGAAAACTGAGTTTTTGTTTCTGTTTATGTTCAGCATGTATCAGCAGTTAACTGCCGAGGTTTTCCTCGGTAGTTAACTGCAGCCAGTTTTAGTTTTCCTCGGTACTTAACTACCGAAGGGTATTTTCGTCTTTGACATGTGTTTCTCAGCCAAACAACATGTGTATACAACAATTTTCTCCCCTTGGATACCCTTTTAACCTTATTAATCAACAAACTTGGGGTTAGACCTCCTCTCTCTCATGCTTCTTTTTACTTCCTTAACTTGTGGATCACCCTTCGGTTGTCCCTTTTCATCACATGCTTTGCTATTCTTTGGATACTTTTCCTTAATCTCATTATCTTGACTATTATCACTAATTTCAATTCAAACGATATACTACCTTATCCTCGTGAGTATAACTCAGTTGACAGAGATATGCATTATTATATGTAGGGGTCGGAGTTTGATCCCCAAACACCCCACTTATTCACCTTAAGAAGAGTGGATTCTAACCACTACGCTAATTGACAAAAAATAAAACAATATACTACCTTAGTGAGACCAATTGATGATCAAGTCTTACAAAACTTCTAGTAATTTAAATCTATATAAACAAAGTTCATTTTTTTAATTGGAAAATATATAGTAGTGGTAAATTTGTTTAAGGAGGAGGATTTTTATATTTTAGCGGGATCGAACTTTGAATCTCCTACATAGTATTCAACGTCTCAAGTCTCAACTCATATAAATGCACTACTTTTTTTTTGAAGAAGTTAAACTAACCCCCTCAAATTGACACCAGAGAGAATCGAACCTGAGACCTTGAGGAGGAGCACACTCACATGTTTCAAGCCAATGCCGCTAGGCCAACCCAAGTGGGTTAAATGCACTACTTGTTTAGAGAGACTCTAATTAAAGTATTATTTAATTAAGTGATTACTTCTTATTTAATCTAAAAGGCTAGCGTCATAGCTCACACACACTAAGTGCAGATAAGTGAAGAATTGCATATTTGAATTTACGCTCTACATATCAAATGTTTATGTAAAGTCAAAAGCAACTTTCTTTTATGATAATAATTTCCTTTTTAGATATGCTTAACTAGTGCTCCGAAGGCACCGGTTAGCCTGACCCAATTTTTTATCATATGAATTATACCTACGAACAATACATTTAATGATAGCTTTTAATTTATACTTTAATGGCTTAATGAATTGTTTGATGATTAATTTGAAATTCATTTATGTTATTGAGAAACTGATTTATGATTTGGATGCAAAGTCATTTGACATAGCTCATTAACAATTTGTTTAAAACTAGTAAATTTTCATGAACCATATTTGTGGATACTAAGAAGATAGATTAATGCATTCTAATATCTTCCTACTACAACCGAAGTATCATGCATTTCTTAAATGTACTTAGATTTAATGATCCTAATTGCCAACCTATTTGGGGTTGGCCTAGTGGTTGACTTGAGATCTTGGAGTTTGCTCCTCCAAAGGTCTCAGGTTCGATTTTCTCTGGTGCCAATTTCGGTGGGTTAAGTCCATACAGAGCTTGCTCTGACTTTAAAGGGGCCCCCGCAAGTGGGCGGTGAGATTGGTCCTCTCGAATTAGTTGATTATTTTTGGATCGGATACCGAGTTTTTAAAAAAAATGATCCTAATTGCCGTTGATCATGTTCAACCAATGCCCCTAAGACAACATTTAGCATTTTCCGTTCTTAATAATATTTAAAAACAAGAAGAAAAAAAAAAATTTTAAAAAATCATCGTATAAATGATTACGTGGAAAATGGTTTGTTCCGTGCAATAAATTCATAAGGATGCTTGAGTTGTATTATTTCACAGTTATCAAGAATGATAGATTCAATAGAGGAAACATATATTTCCTCCGTCGTCCCTAATTATAAGACTATTGTGAAGGAAAAAAATTATCCATAAATATAAAACTATCTACAAATTTTTATATATATGTTTTTCAGACTATACCCTTATTAATACGACCATTTCTCTTTAAATATGAAAAATCAACATAAAATGCATTTATACAAAAATGATAATTTAGTAATAGTAACACATTTTTTAGACAAATTTATTAAATCAACAACTTTTATTAATACCTGTGATTTTTTTTTGAAGGAATACCCGTGATTTTTGTAAAGTAATCTTACAAGAAGGGCCAGAGGGAGTATATAACGTTTTAGGAGCCAATCAAGCTGACAATAAAATTCGAGTAAATGATCAAACACCTATGAAATTGTAATTATGTGCAATTACCTGGTTGAAATTTGTGAAACCGAAAAGAAAAAAACTTAGATTTTGTAAAACGTCTGTCGATTTACCCCCTTCGTCGGTCAAAATGACATGGTTGTTATCTGTTTGTGTGGCACTATCACTTACGCAGAAAGGACATGCAACATCATAGAGGGGCTTTGCATTTTTTTTTTAAATATGGAATTTTTCCTAACATTCACGCACACTCTCACACCTTCTAATCCTATTTTCAAATACCCCTAAAAAAAATTAAAGGGTTAATTAAATAAACATGTCTATAAATATTCAGAATTTTGTTTTTAATCCCTATAAAATAAAATCACATATAAAATAAAATCACACTTTTTAGTACTTGTGACATTTTTCTTTAGCATTTTAGGGACTGAAAATGCTAACATAAATTTTTTATAGGGACTAAAAATATTGATGGAAAATTTTACAGGGACTAAAATGCCGACGAATTTTTTTACACGGACTAAATGTGAATCAAAAGAGTACAGATATAAGAGTCTCCAAGAAAAATTACAGATAACTTCGCCCACAATCAAAATTTAGCACTAACCCAACACCCTCAATCAAAACATATAAAATAAGCAGTGATACATATAAATTACTCACTCCCATTCATTTGACTCCGAACTGGGTTTAAATACCCTTGGTCCCTCCAGTCCCATAAGATGGTGTCAGCCTGCATAATGGATCAAATAAATGACTAAGAAGCACACATTTCTCTTGAAATAGAATGACATCATAAAAGTGAATTTCATGAAGGAAAACTAGATATATGAGAATGCAAAATTATGAACCTAAAGAACAATAAATATACCTCAGGAATATCATCAGTCATGCTGGAAACCGCAAAAGATATATTACCTGATCTGAGCAAGCAATTAGGCATTTGCTATAAAAACAATAAACATTTAAATCGAAATCAAATATGTTAAGTACTTAATTTCTTCTAAATCAATTCAGATCTATTTTTAAAGATATATTTCACACTAAAAATAACATTCGCTAATCAATAAACTCTACCTAACATAAACAATAGTATTTCACACTACACAATCATATTTTGGTTCGCATTCGATCAAAATCGGACAGTTCTGATTTAAATTCAGTAATTTAGGAATTAATAACTAAAAATTAAACATGATTTTTCGTTAACAATCGTATATTATTATCATTTTGTTTTAACCTCTAGTTCTTATGAAAAGCGGCTCTAATCATTCGAAGTACGACCGAAAGATAAGTAAAATATGATTAAAAAAATTGTTTCATGAAATCAAATGCAGGTTCGTGTAAACGATTCATCATTGATGAAACTCATTAAATATTTGAGTTCAATCACTTAGTTTTAACTTAACATACTTTAAAGGCTTAATTAATGAAGTGGTCCTTTCAGTTATTTGTTGGTTACATTTTAGTCTCATAAGTTATTAACGTTACAATTTGGTCCTTTTAAGTCATCTTCCGTCAACCAAATAAATCCCCACCGTCCCCACCGTTAAGCCAATGTCTAAGGTGGATACACATTGCAAATTGTTACGTCACCGTTCACATGTGCCTATTTAACGTTTTAGCAAAAGACTGACGGTGAGGATTTATTTGGCTAACAAATACTAACTTAAGGGACCAAATTGTAACGTTAATAACTTATGGGACCAAAATGTAACCAATAAATAACTTAAGGGACCAAATCATTAATTAAGCCCACTTTAAATGAATATCCCCCACATATAAATAAATAAAGGAAATATCCATTTACAGTCCTGTCTCAAGTATAAGTGCTAAATAAGTGCGATTTTATTTTGTAGAGACTAAAAATAAAATTATGAATATTTATAGGAGCCATTTACTTAATTAACCCAAAAATAAATTACATTTCTGTTCAAATTATCTTTGAAATTGACAATAAATACGCATATTGGTCCCAAAATTAAAAAAAAACCTTAAAATGGTTAAATACGACTTCAGTATGACAATAATATGTTTAAGCATAATTGAGAATAATGTCATTCAGTTTAGTAAAATGAATCATCAAAACAAGTCAAAAACTTCCTTAAAAAAAAAAAAAAAGTCAAAAACTAATCAAAACAAATACTTAAATATATGATAATTTCCAACAAAAAAAATCTAAGTTCTTGACATTATTACATTCATCAATAATGCTCCAATTGCAACCTAAATTTTCTATTTATTTCTACCTGTAGAGAGCTATTTGATGAGCACTAGTCTAAATGGGACAACAAGGAGTAATAATCAAGGACTATGACCAAGTTAGTGAAGCTCACACTGAATAATTATGAGCTGGTGCTGGAGCGGCAAACTACCTTGTTTTTGAATCTCCTTTGGGCTGTCAAGAATAGGTTTCAAGTGCGTTTCACAATTCATGATGAACGTTCTTCTAATGATTTGATTGTCCAATTAGCAACCATTCTCATATAATTGGTGTAATGCATGAACTGCATGTGCTTTCAATGGAATATCAATATGCAGTTAGTACATTATTGGTGTAAAATGCTCTTTCGCTGTCTCATTTACTTACTGTCATGAAATTCAATGCTTCACAATTAATCTATTCTTAATATCATGCATTTTCTAGGAAGATAATATCTATATTAGTGGTGGTTTAACTTTATTTTGCTAGTAAATGATGAAGCGAAAAGAAAGAAGAAAAAAAAACAAACTATCGAGGGTTTGTGGCGGGTCATAAACAAAGCAAAAGCCCAAACAAAAAAAAACAAAACTCTGTTTTTTTGCTTATAAATGAGCGGAGGAATACACGTGAATTGCAATTCCTTCATTCCTTCCTTGCTTTTCTTGTTGCAAAATGCCGAAAACTGGATAGGGGTGTTGTTTATTCATTAACTAAACTGATAATAACTGCTCTTAATTATTAGGGTACAAGTTTTGTGTTTGATGACCTTGTCAAGTGTACCACTGCTATTGCCTGTGGTGGTGGTGATTTGTATTACATCACCTTTCAAGCAAAAACAGAAGAAGATCCTTCCAACACCCATGCTATAACAACTTTCCAGGCCCAAGTATGGGATGATGATGATGCTGATGAGGTCTTATCGTGTGCCATTAAAATCTAATACACTACGTACCTTGGTAATAGTAATTCCATCCTTACATGTTTTAATCTTTTCTTGGAAATTTATAAATGGTCATAGTTTATATATAGTTCCATTGATTTTTTATTTGACTTTGTTACATATATTAGTATTGCATTGAAGTTACGATATTCGTTTGCTGGTGTAACGGTTATCATTTGCTGTGAATTTAAAATTTAAGCAAATCGGGTTCGACCCTTCCATTCCACAAGATATGGGAAAAAAGGATTTAGAGGGATTCAATCCCTGAACCCTTATTCTGCAAAAACGATGCTTAACCACTGTTCCTTTGTTTTTCGGATAATGTTTCATGAACACCTTTTTCTCCATACACACATTGTACCACCCCCTTGTGAGAGTATGTGAGAGACACAAAAGGTGAGTTTTTTGTGTTTGTGGGACCACGTGAACACATGTCACAATTGTATGTGGATGTACAAATGGTACATGCTACCTAAGGTGGTCTATGTATCACTACTCTTGTTTTTCTAATAACAAGCGTAATGTATGCATAGTAATGTAATCTTATGCTGATTCCAACATTAAGTCGTGTGCCATTAAAACCTAATAACACCGTGGTAACAATATTATCAATCCTTACATCATGTTTAATCTTTTCTTGGTTAATCAATCTTGTCGGAGATTAGTTTTTAGTTCCTTTGAAATTGTATTTGATTTTGATATTTAGAATAAGCTTCAACCATTTTATTTCTTCATGAAATTCACAATTATGAAAACTTGAAGTTTATTGTTCAATCATTGCTTGCTTTAGGGCCGTTTGTTTTAGATTCTAAAAAAATGGATTTTGCTTTGTATTTTTAAAAATGGATTTTTTTTAAAATTTACTCAAAAATAGTAAAAGTTATCTCAAACTCATTTGATATAAGTTAAAAAAGAGATTTTGACATTCACTAACTTGAATATTCATTGTTCAAGATTTTACATAGTAATTGGCTTGCATATCACGAATGTCTACGGGGTGAACAGTCCTAGATTTGATATTGCCTTTGTAGTTCAATGTTGGTAGACGCTGCACTGTGATTAGACACTGTTATAACTTATACCTTGTATGTTTGAATAATGTTGATATCTTGAATTATAATTTAACCCTCATTCCTAAAATATGATTTCCTCAGCAACTTTGAAGCCAATTACCTCGGATGCTCTCGTTATTCTATTACAGTATTTCCTTATTCATTGTAACTTATCTCTGCTGGAAAGATAAATATCCCAGAGTTTGTTCTAATAAATCTAACTTATCTCTGTTGGAAAGATAAATTTCCCAGAGTTTGTTCTAATAAATCAGAAAAATTATTCTATTAATTAGCTATATCTGATCTGTTCTATCACTTTTGTATTCAGGCTATCATGGAGGATGAGGATTAGCCGCAGTCAGATTTTCATACAGTCAATTCAGTCATATAGTTCAAGACAGATATGGGAAGAAACAATGATTTTAGGTGTTGAGAATCAAGTTACGCATATTTTACTTACTTGCCCTAGTCCCAAGGAGTAGATGGCCATATGGTATGAGTCATGTAGTCCGAGTCAGATATGGGAAGAGAGATTGACTAGTATATTACTGAATTTGTAAATGGTTGAGAGTCTGTAAAGTCTGAATTTTAAGTGACAGAATTTGGCAATTTAAACAGCTTTTTAATGTTTAATTATAAATTAGATGCTCGCTTCTAAGTCACTAATGACTCGATCAGTTTATTTTGGAAGACACCATACTAGGATATTATCATTTGTTCTAGTTTTTATGAAAATAATGTCTTCTTTCTTTTGTCAGATAAAATGTCTTCTGAGTATTTGTAACATAACATGGTTTATAGTCTTGCAAAGTCTGAATTTTGTATCTAAACCAGGTAACTCATGGCCATTTAGACAGTTTCTTAATGCTTGCTTCTGAGTTGCTCGTGGTTCAGTCAGTTATTATGATAGACACTATACTACGATGTTCTTTTTTTGTCTTGGTTTTTATGAGAAAAATGTCTTATGAGTATTTGTAACACGATTGATAGTCTTGCAAAGTCTGAATTTTGTATGTAACCAGGCAACTCACGGACTGATCCTATATTTAAACTTTGAAATTCAAGCAAAACAAGTTGTCCATGCAGTTTTTTTTTGTGTAATTACTAATTAGATGTTTGCTTCTTTCTGAGTTGCTGGTGGCTCAGTCAGTTATTTAGCTGGCATATCATAGTAATTACTAATTATATTGTCATTTTTTTCTTGTTCATAACATTGTCATTTGTTTTGGTTCTTATGAAAACAATGTCTTTGTTTTATGAGGAAAAATTTATATCTTCGTTGAGTATTTGTAATATTGATCTTAGTCTTGCAAAGTCTGAGTTTTGTATCTAAACTAGGCAGCTCATGGGTTGATCCCAAATCTAAATCTCATATCATGCACTATTATGAGATAACAAAGGGAACATTTCCATGTCCGATTCTCTAATCTTATGACCAAGTCTCTTCAAAGACATAACGAAAAGGAAGGAGATAGAGAGGCCTGTTTAACGTATCCCTCTAGTAAACTCAATAAGATCAACAATTTATTCATTCCATCCAATTGATTCGAAGAAAAGCAGATGGGATACTGATGATGCAGGAGGGTTTTATTAGTAATTTAGTAGTATTTATTATTTAGCTAAATCTTATTAATTTTTTAGAACTTTCTATTATTATTTTGTTTTGTTTTATTTCGGCCCACGGGTTTGTTATTTCTTTCACTATATAAGCATAACTTATGTAGCCTAAGAGACACACTTTTCGATTCAATAAAATTATTCGAGATTTTCTCTCAATTGTGGTGGATTCCGGAACCCTATTTTCACAAGTTTGTCGCTTGCAAACTTGTTCTTTTCTATCTAGGTTTAGCGCTTGCTAGCCTACGCTTCCGTACAGCGTCAGATACAATGAGATATGCCTTCTATTTATCGGGAATGCTAAACTGGTTTATATAAGATATGATACAAATCCATTCAAGACAATCATAACTTTTCTCAAGGTGAAGCTATATAAATCATGAAGCTTTTGCGTGCAAATGCCTAAAAGAATAAGTGGTTTCCTGCAAATCAATAACATTATCAATAATGCTCCGACCAGGGATAAAGCTATTTTGATTTTGCAAGATTACGTAAACCAAAATGTAACAAGAAATAACCTGGGTCACACACTCACACTTCACAAAGCAACGAGCCTAAAATGAGATATGGAAGGCTCATTTTTATAGGAATCAAAGTAATAACAGTCTTATTAGCATCTTAAATCCATATTGGTTCAGCAATACGACGAGACACATTTGTCAAAAAAAAAACATACGTGACACAAAATCGAATAACGTCTGCTTGATATTATGCCACTGATTCTTGAAGAAGGGAAGATGTAAACTGAGGTTTTTCATACCGATTAAAGCACTACGAATCTCTTCCATCGAAAGGAAACCAACTTTCCGAGCATATCTGAAATTGCACCTTGAATACATGGAAAACTGAACTAAATACTAGTAGTGTGCATTTGCATCTATACTATAGTATGTAAAGAGAATAATAAGAGCTGGTTTCTTACTGCAGTAGTCGTGGCATCAATTCCATATTCGTTCATTTAATTTATACGTATAATTGTTGTTTGTTTCAGTTGTAACTTTTTATGTTTTGAAAACTCTATCTCCATGTTGATTACTGTGGGGAAGATTTGTTAAGATGACGCAGATGAAAGAAGCTCCATGAGGAATAACTGAATAAGATTTGTAGGAAGTATTTTGAAGTTGAATTTTGCTAGGAAGCTTGTTTTGTTTAGTTGTTTTAGTGCTATAGAATTTTAATCGATTTAATCTCCTTTTGTAAAGTGGTATACTTGGTACTATTAAGTGCAGTCAATCTTCTTAGTAAGCTCCTTCAAAAAAATAAAAAATAAAGTATGAGATGTCACAAATTTTCGCGCATACATTTTGCAAAAATTGTCTCTGGCTCTCTGCAATACAAAACATTGCAGACTTCACATGATTTTGACGCATGTTATCATTTTGATATTCGCATGAGAGGGGAACTAAAATTTTGTAATTCGGATTTTCCATGAATGGAACTCAGATATCATTTGTATTTAGGGAAAATTCATTAACCAATTCAGTTGTTTATGTGCACGCATCATTTTAAACGTAAACAACACATGGAAATCATAATGTTACAAAAAATATGTGTCTTTGTAAAGTTTTTAAAAGATTTAACTAAATATTTAAAAGTATATGTATATATTTATATAATCTAATACACATTCTTTTAAAAAAAAATCTAATAAACATTTAGGTATTAATTAGTAAAGTTTATTTTTCATTAGATTCTATAATTATATATATCAACCTATTAATCTTTTATGTACATTGGCACCCATTGGACTCAAAATAAACAAATAAATTGAATTTAGAGTGTATTAAAAAGAGATCTTGCTAATATGTGTCATGATCGACCTTGTTGAAGAATAAAATAAATTAAGTTTGTAGTATAAATATTTTTTAAAACTTTCAAGAAATTAAAATATACCAATTTCAATTATTTTTATTTATTCTTAAGAAAACCACTTTCAATTCAATATAAAAAATTCAATATTGTTATATTTGATACTTTAACAAGTGTTTTTAGAACACTTGTTAACACTAATATCTTATAAATGTTATCTTTAACATAACTTAAGATATTGATTTCATTAAATATTAACCATGCACATGTTTAACACATTAACTCACGTTGAGCATAATGAAAGGAATTTCCAATTTTAAATTATTAAATTAATATTATTTTAAGATCTTAACAATGACACATAAAAAAAGTCACTTTAAACTTGCTATGTGGACTTTCATTAAAAAGCAAGAACTAAAAAGAAAATTAGGTAAGGATTAAAATGAAATAAGATATATTTATAGGGAATTAAAACTTATTTAACCTTTTTTTAATACCAATTTATATCATTTTTGTAGAGTTTACTTGGTGATGCGTATTTGAAGTTAAAGTTTTATCTCACTAACGAAATCATTTAAAAACGGGAATAAAATTAAAAAAAAAAAAAAATCCAATTTTTGATATGATACATCTTTTAAATGTTAAAAGTGATAATTGACCCCAAAGGATTGAATGTTAAAATAGTTGAGCTAGCAAGCATGATTGACGTATCAAGCGGGTTAGAGACTCAACTAGTTTCCTTGATAGTTGATACAAAGGCGCAAATGTTTACTTTATAACTAAAACTAGACCATTGACCCATGCTGACGCCCGGGTCATATAAGAGAACAAATACAGCGGAAATAAAAAAGTAAAAACTTTACTTGAATCGAAAAAATAGTATGATTCAATTCATAAAATTAATTGCCGCAAACATTTTTAATGTACAATATTAAACAATTTCCATGACATCAACCCTGTTATGGTAACATGACATATAAATTTGATGGCATAATTTATTGACAAAAAGAAAATCCAACGTTGTCGAAATAGAAAAAGTACCGATATGAAATAAAAACAATACTACAAAACAAAGTGCTTCCGTGTTAACTTTAAAAAATAAGAGATAAGGCAGATTTTTTTTTTCCAAAAAAATTGAAGATTAGGTGTGATTTTGTTGAAAAGGAAAAAATAGGGTTAATAATTAAACAGTGGTATTAGAGTAAAATCAACCATTAGGGTTAGGTTAAAATTAGGGCAAACATTTACTTTCGGGTTAACTTTAATAAATAAGAGATAAGGCAGATTTGTTTTGTTCAAAAAAATAGGAGATTAGGTGTGATTTTGTTGAGAAGGATAAAATAGAGTTAATAATTAAACAGGGGTATTAGAGTAAAATCAACCATTAGGGTTAGGTTAAAATTAGGGCAAACAGTTGCTTCCGAGTTAACTTTAATAAATAAGAGATAAGAGAGATTTGTTTTGTTCAAAAAAATAGGAGATTAGGTGTGATTTTGTTGAGAAGGAAAAATAGGGTTAATAATTAAACAGGGGTATTAAAGTAAAATCAACCATTAGGGTTAGGTTAAAATTAGGACAAACATTAGCTTCCGGGTAAACTTTAATAAATAAGAGATAAGTTAGATTTGTTTTGTTTAAAAAAATACGAGATTAGGAGTGATTTTGTTGAAAAGGAAAAAATATGGTTAATAATTAAACAGGGGTATTAGAGTAAAATTAACCATTAGGGTTAGGTTAAAATTAGGGCAATCATTTGCTTCCATGTTAACTTTAATAAATAAGAAATAAGGCAGATTTGTTTTGTTCAAAAAAATAGGAGATTAGGTGTGATTTTGTTGAGAAGGAAAAAATAGGGTTAATAATTAAACAGGGGGTATTAGAGTAAAATCAACCATTAGGGTTAGGTTAAAATTAGGGCAATCATTTACTT
>Ga0315913_1005995_pt1 | contig 14734 bp, 9 predicted proteins | sample MpolsnodulesMG_FD_207736 | JGI IMG/M metagenome (GOLD analysis project Ga0315913, IMG submission 207736) | Medicago polymorpha root nodule microbial communities from Los Angeles, California, United States - small nodules | ecosystem: Host-associated > Plants > Roots > Nodule | place: USA... | reverse complement strand
CTGCTACTATCTTAAACTAATTTTCAATCTTTATCATATAGAGGTATTGGGGTAGGTGGGGGATGGGGGAGCCTAGAAAATGAAATCCTTATACACATAAGTCATAACTCATAATTATATTATTTGAAATAAAAAATTAATCAATATAAAGATACCTACAAAAGAAGTAACTTAGCAGATTCATGATTCTAGAAGTTGATATTTTATGAAGAATTACATATTTACATGCTTGGAAGAAGCTAAATGATGCAACACAAATTTATCAATGGCAATGAATGAAGAAAAACTGTAATTAAATGTCCTAATTTTGAGCAACGGGCCACTCTAGAGTTAGGGAAGAAGAAAGCTTGGTTTAATTCTTGCTGTTTATTTACTGTAGGCACTAAGTGAATAAATAGGCGTTAGGGATCGTTGTGTCGTGGGAAAAGGAAACAGAGTGCATAGACTCAATAGAATCTGTAAACAAAAAACCGGAAAATTGGGCCAGTGATACAAGAGAAATCGATATGGGAGGGGATTCGCTTAGGGTCACAATTTCAGTGTTGTGGGAGAATTGAATCCATGGGACGTATAATCGGGACATAAACCAACCCAAAGTTTGTAACCACTCACCACCCAAAACTACATCAGCACCATGTATGGGAGAACCGGAGAACATAAAAGGGAATGAGAAAAAGCTTGCGATCCAGTGTTAGGGGAACAATAGGGCAGCTGTTCTCATAATGTATAGAATCCGATTGCCACCAATACCAAAAATGGAGTAATAGCTACCACAGCTAAACCTGGAAAAACTACAATACATGGTTGAATAATTTTATGGGAACTATCAAAGTCGATGAGAATGGCAACTGTTAGTTCACAAGTTAACCCTTGGAGGCATATGGTGCATGGTGAGCGGGAGCCACTCAAAGCCACATTCGAAAGATGGAAATGGGCAGCATCTGTAAGGGAGTCTACAGTTGCTGTGAAGAGGGTAAGTTAGGAGGAACCGGATCTGCTGGTTAAGAGTCTGGGTCAAGTGTGACAACATCCTCATAGACTTGGTCATCAGTCAAAACAATCATAAATAGTTTCGCCTTATAGTGGTGACCACTGACCAGGCCCAAACTTAACATCACAATTAAAACAAAGGCCACAAGCACGGCACTCTTGCATTTCCTTTGGGTATAGTTTGCGTATGCGTAGTGTAGAGGGTGTGGGCGGCAGTTCTAGCACTAAAGAAGAGGGTGCAAGGGAACGGGGTGGCCATGGAAAACGGTTGAAAGGTGGTATAGCTATTGCCCATTTTTCTTCAACTAACTTAGCCAACCCAATAGCATTAGCCAGGTTATAATGTCTGAGCATCATGAGTTCATTATGAATGCCATTCCTTAAACTGGAAATGATACAGTACAGGAGGGCCTCTGGTGGAAGGCCAAGCATGCAGTTAAAAATGTTTTCAAATTGGCCCTGATACTCCATGACTGTGCCTTTCTAGTGCAACTGGAAGAGGGTGGCGTGGTGACTTTCATAGGTTGAGGGTGCAAATCTCATTGCAAATGCATGACTAAAAACATCCCAAGTGGAGACTTGGTGATTAGAGTGCATCTATTTGTACCAAACAAGGGCCTTGCATGAAAAAAGGAATACATATATATATATATATATATCAGGAAAATCCAATCAAGAGGATTGGAACCATCAAATGGTAATGGTTTTATTTTTGGGGTTTTTGGGACGGGAGAGAGTGTGTTTGCTGCTGCTGAGCTGATCAGTAGCAAGTTTATGTGCTTGTATATTGGCTAAGTCACTAGTTAGCAGTTCTTTCATTTGCCTCATACAAGCATTGAAGATATCTTCAGTTTTGGTTTTAGGTTTGGGAGGCATAGTGGAGAAAACTAATGCCCCAAATGATACAACTCAATTATCAACGGCATACTAATGAAGAAAAACTGTAAATACATGTCCCAATTTCAAGCAATAGATCACTCTGCAGAGGTAGGGAAGAAGGATTTAATTCTTGCTTGTTCATTTACTGTAGGTTTGTAGCCACTACAAGAAAAAATAGTGCTCATACACTCCCAAGTAATAAGGATCTCTTGACACCTGTGTCGTGCAGTAACAAGAACAATTTGATAATCATAACCGAGAGGAAACTAATATGGAGCCACAAAAGAAAGGAAAATAACAGCCTAGTGCTAGTCACAAAGTTTATGAATAAGATTACTTGGGCTTTAAATATAGTCATGCAACCAATTGTGCTTCTTAGCAACCCTAATGGGTCACAACAACTGACCCAGTTGGTCCAGAAGTATCACTTGTTTGTGTATAGGTTTGAGTCGAAGAATACATCACCAAGCCCATGCAAAATACTTAACCTGTTTAACAATTGCTGAACGACCCTATGAAACATAAATTAAACAAAACTTGTATGCTATCTAAAAGACTAACTATATTTACATGTTTTATTTACCACATATTGCATGCAGTGATGTGATATCGTGACAAGTCTGAAGTTTGAAAAATAAATAAATCAGCTATGCTTGTGGCCAAATTAGTACCCGACAAAAGCTATAACTTTCAGGTGTCCATTATTAAGGATTACTTCACCATAAACAAATGAAAGCATCCCACACTGTACAGGAATGTTGTTTTTGGCTTTCGGTAACTGGATGTTATCCTGGGTATTTAAATACTTAACAATTCACCCAAGAATACAGGGACTATCGTCAATCAACAATATCTTTATAGCAATCACTATGCTAGATTCAAAAATATGGATTGTATAAACAGATGAAACAATTCCTCAACTGCAGCATATGTAAATTGAAACTAAAACAAAGAGAAAGTTATCTGATATCATTCACGGAGCATTCACTATTTGGAAAATGAAAGGGAATGTATATATAGAACAATTAACAATTACAGCATGCATAGAAGTTAATAAATGATATGACTTATTTTTTAAGCCAAACCTTCAACTCATTGTTTTAACAAAAATAAAACTTCAAATCATCCTTGAACAGTTTGAAACTCATATATTTCAAATCCTAAACACTAAACCAAAAGTAACAAGTTGTTTTTGCGGTAGGGTGGAGAAGGAACTATAAGTACTGGCCAATAATCATATTGATCGTTAAGGCTCTGTTTGGCTCAAACAAAGGGAAGGAAATCACATCTTGTTTCGCTTACAAGGGAGAAATTTCAATAGAGGATATTTTAATGAATACATTTAAATTTTCAAAACTCATTCTCCTAAAAATCTCCCCAATATTCAAGCGAAGCCAAAATCAACTTGGATGTGTTTTTTCTCCCCTCCCCTTCATTTACACCCAACCAAATTTCAAGTAAGGGCTCTATCAAACATCACAAAGAGCAGCCACAATTTGGAATTTCCAAACCAGTTTAATATTTATCTGTTTATATCCTAAAAAGCAATCACATTCAACAACAAAAAAAATCTATATCATAGAATTAACTTGTCTTGATTTGTGTTCTTCCAAGTTCCAAAATTTGAACACATACTATACTACAAGCATTTATCTAATCATTTAGCGACAAAACCCAACACATATTCATCAATTAATTACAACATCCAAGCATTATCCCACTAAGTGGGGTCGGCTACGTGGATCAAATTACGCCATAATGTTCAATCATAAACCATATTTCAATCTAACTCATCGATCTCCAAATCTTTCTTATCTTTGCATTTAGTGGTTTGACTACTCTCCATCTGATCTACTCTCCTAACAAACATAATCTACATGTTGAAACCACGTAAACCTATTTTGTACCAGTCTTCTTTTTAGTGTTTAATAACAATCAACCATAGTTTATATTAATAATTCATAATGATAATAATTAAATAATCAATCTAACATAAGGGGATGATACATTCACTTCTTAAACAAACACAAGGTAAATAGATATAATTATAAGAAAAAGAATTAGTACCTGTCGATTATCAGTAACCTTAAGCACCAATTTTCCATCACAATGTCTATACTTCATCACATACCGCGTCTACATTTCAAATCAAACCCCAAGATTATTTTAGGGGTTAAAAACAAACAAACAATTAGGGGAATTGAATAAAATATAACATAAGAAAATCGAAATTGAATTAGAATTAGTCAATTACAGTGTATAATTTTGCGATATTATCAATGATCAAATAGAACAAGTACAAATAGCTTACAGAATCAGGATCGGCGCGGAATAGTTGAACGGATCGATCCAAAAACTCGTCCCAGGAAGTAATGTAAACCATGATTGCTTGCAATTGGAAATTAAGTTTCACTCACGGAGAGGGGACTCAGGTCAGGTTTCGTGTCGAAGTGGAATCCACTTTGCCTTCAAATTACACGAGGGTAAATCTAGTTTTTATGATTTTTCTTATTAATTATTAAGAAAACCCTAAATATAAATAAATACTCTCTTTTTATATTACTTTTCTAAATAAATATATCCTTGATTATTAGTAATAATTTGTTTTGATTATGAAGATCGGATTTTTTTAGGGTTAAATATATTTTTTCTTCAAAAGTTTTTTAATAGAGTTTTTTAACAAAACATGATTTAAATATAAATTTGTGTATTTTTGGCAGTTAAAAAATTCATATTTAATTCATGTTTCGTTAAAAATTCTAATTTTTTTTGGAGGAATTTCTATAATATTCTGCACAATTTTCATTAAAAAAATACAAAAGTGTTGACTTAAAAATATAGACCAAAAATGTTGATTGAAAATTTTATACGGACTAAAAGTCGAAGAATTTTTTAGAGGGACTAAAATAAAAAGTTTATATATTTATAGGGACCAAAAACATATTTAACAATTTTTTTTAGGAAAAAGATCGGATTTTTTTTATCCCCTCGTTTCTATGGAAAAAGTAATCTGAAGTTTAATGGGAAGGCAAATAAACCTGATAAAAAATTATTTTATTCAGAAATCGAATAGGAGTTCTCCCAAATTATTCATTATTTGTTGGATCTAATTAACTACTCGAGCTCTATCACTTAGTTATTGGAACGCGTAAATGATATTTCATTAAGAAACCACGTTGACTTAAATAAAATAAGCTATAAATGGATTTCTATCAAAGGAAAAAACTAGTACAATAAAGCAATCTTCAATCCAAATTGTAACAGCAAGATAAAACAATCTTATAAAAGGATATTACTTCTGATTCTAATTATAATATTAAGGATGGAGATGTAATGAGGATAAGATCATTTATTTGTTTTTTGTGATTTTTTCGGAAGCATTTGGTATGTGATTTGCGGTTGATTAGGGATTTCTTCGACATCTCCTTAGAACTTAATTGAGCATCTAAATTAGTTTTGGAGTTTGGGAGGTTTTTCTAAAAATATATGCTTAGCATTCAAGATGTTACGGTTAACGGTTGTATCCATTATTTGGAAAGAGAGAAATAGACGTATTTTTCAACAAAAGGATGGGCATAGTAAGCCTCTTGAGAGGTCCATCTTTATTGATGCTTATATATACCGACTATCTCATTACTTCAGATAATTATTCATTCTACACTCTCATTCAAAAGGCATCATACAGGGTACACATGTATATGTATTTCTCTATAATATGCTATAATTTTGTATCTATAATTTTAGGCTATAAATCTATTATAGTTTAACCAATTAGTTTTTTTTCCTTCTCACCACAATTATAGCCCCACCAAAAGTGTTTATTATCGACTTACTATGGTCGTAAAAGACTTGCCGGAAAGGAAAAATAATTCTTAATATAAGGTAGAATGAATTGAGCCAACGACTTAATGAGTACTTCCTGACCTGCTGAAGAACTTTTTTTCTCCTTCCAACCCTTAAGCTTCTTCCACATACGATATTGACAAAAGTCAAACACTTATTGCTTAAATATTTCGGTAAAAGAAGGGAGACGTTTTTGGATGGAGTCTCTACTACCTTAAAATGTATTTATTTTGAAACTCGTTTGTCTATCTAATGAAATATTTTGGGTGAAAAGATCTCTGACTTGTCAAGTTAATATTAAATATAGTTACACATAAAATAAAATAAAATAATTACACTATTTTTTCTTAATATATATGTGCAAATTGACGACGAAGATTATAAAAAGGAAGAGAGAAAGTATTTTATAATTTTTTATGAAAACTTTGTTTATAAGGATTCTTTTTCTATTCAAAATGTGTAATTAAAATTAATCTTAATTATATTTTATTTTTGAAAAATAATTTTGATAATATTGTAATTTTAAAATAATTTTGATAATATTAAGGATGGAGGCCAAAACTGGCACATGTGCAAAACTTAGGAGGCGGTTTTGTAATTTTTTTTTCTTAGGGGTCCAAAATCGCAACTTTGGGAAAGTTAGGGGGCTAAAACTGCTATTAAGCCTAAATATTAATACCATTTCTTTTTGTGTTAAAATTGATTTCTAGTGTCTTCGCGAACTTAACTCAGTTGGTAGGGACAATGCATAATATATGCAAGATCTGGGGTTCAAACCCCGACCACCACAAAAAAACAAAACTGGTTTCTAGTGAAATGATCCCTTACAATTTATAGTTCGGTCCATAGTCAAATAAAGTTTGACAAGTCAATTGTTACATTGAAAATTGAACTCGGGTAATTATTATTTTATTTTTGAGCAAACTCAGGTAATTATTTATTTTATATTTTTGAAAATTAATTTTTTTATTTTAATTTTCAAGTTTTTTTTTTGTAATAAAAGAGGGCTCACGCCCAGAAAACGAAAAGAACTACAAAGTTACATGAATGTTTCTAGGCATACTAGCCCTAGAAAAGTCATAAAAAAGGAGACTAGAGACCTCACTAGGAGGACTATCCATAACATGAATGTTAAGAGAGTCCATAGAAAAACTAAGATTGGCTAGCCAATCAGCACTCCTGTTTCCTTCTCGCCATGTATGATTGAAATGCACCTGCCAATTCAACTTTAAGAGCTCTTGTATACGGCGCACCAAGGTGGGCGGATTGCCATTGATATTGATTTACCCCTGTGATCATGTCAACCAGAGTTTTTGAGTCACTTTACACTTGGAGATGATGGAAACCATGTCTCCAACCAAGCTGCATTCCCAAGTACATTCCCCACATTTAAGCACAAAGCGCGTCATAATTTCTGATCTTGCGAGTGTACCCTTTAAGCCATGTACCACCTGAGTTCCGGATTAGACCACCACAACCAGCTAGACCAATGAATCCTTGTATGCTCCATCACAATTAAGCTTAACTCACCCCTCCTGAGGTCTTTTCCAGCCAATAAAAATAGTGTCGCATTGGTGAGTTTTCCAAGGATGGTGGAGTAGTTGTCTATGTCTTTAACCATTTTGAGAATAGCATACGTTGGGTCAGTCGAACGCCGAAAATCTTCCTCAAAAATAGTTTTGTTCCTCCACATCCATTTGTGCCAGCAAGCCACTAAAAAAATAGTTCTCAACTTTTTATTCTGAATACCATGCAACTGACGATTGATATTCTTGAAGATCCAATCCCTGCAGTTAAACGGAAAAAATTAGAGATTTGATTTGAAGGGACTAACCTTATCCAAATTTGGGTTGCTATAGGGCAATCCCGCAAGACATGAATAGTATTTTCATTGTCTCTATCACATCCAAAACATGTGGCAGATATTCCAACACCCCACTTGCTCCTACGGTAATTAGTGAGAAGTCGCTCATGAGCCACCATCCACATAAAAGTTTGAATTATATGAGGGCCTTTCCAACTCCACAAGGCCTTCCAATCTCCCTCGATAGGCTGAGCTCTATTGTTTAGAGATTCATAGGCACTTTGAATTGTAAAGTTCCTAGTGTTGGTTCCTCCCCAAGTAGTATTGTCAGGTCCGTCCGCATCCTTGGGAGCTGGGAGGGAGAGTACCTGCAAAGCAAAGATAGATGGTAAGTTAGAAGTAATAAAATTATAATCCCAATCTCATGAAGGGGTTACCAAATCCTTAACAGAAAGGGTTGTGTCAATATTAGTCTGATTAGTGACAGACATAAGAGAGGTTCCACTTGAGGTCCATTTATCCAGCCAAAAATTGATGTTGTTCCCGTCACCCAACTGCCACACAGTATTCTGCTGAAATTTTTCCCATATGCCTGATAATGCTTTCCGCAAAGGGGAATCATATGGCTGAGAATTCATAGTAATCCTAAGGTCATTGTTCCTTCCATACTTACTATAGAGGACCCTGGACCAAAGATCATCTGAATTGTTGATCAAATTTCAAAGCATCTTCATCAGAAAAGCGTCGTTCATATGTTGAGGTCTCTTAATGCCTAGTTCCCCTTCATTCTTAGGAAGACAACACATGTCCCACCTCACTAGATGGGGTCTGCAAGATTGGTTAGTATCTCCCCATAATTTTCAAGTTTACCCCTAAATCTTCGTTAAAAAAAAACATCGCCACATCATTTCTTCCAACAGGTTGTCGTTTTCCTTGGGCCCTTTTCCTTGCGTCCAAAGTTACGGCTCCTAGTAAGAATTCAACACAACACACAAGGAGAATACCTAAGCATGTATTTAGATTTTTATTTTTATTAGACGAGTTTGTGCAAGTGATGTAGGAAAGTCCAACTAGAATAAGAAAAAGAAGATGCTCACCAGAAAATACAAAGAATAAGAAAAGGAATTCGATACCAGTACTTTTCTTCAAAAAAATAAAAATTAGATACTACTAATTTATAGTTATACTATTGTTTAGAGGAAAAGTAGATGCATAGTGATTGTAGCTGAAACAAAATGAGTTTAACAGAGCAAAGGTCAACAGTTGAGGTAGGGATAGAAGAAAAAGATGTAGAAGAAGGAGGAGTGAGTGGTAAAGGAACATGGAAGCACGCTGCTTTTCATGTTGCTACCACAATTGCTACCCCTGCAGCTTATGCTCCTTTGCCTTTTGCTCTTGCTTCTCTCGGCTGGCCTCTTGGTTAGTTTTACTCCTTTCATTTTACACTTTGTGGTTGACATAACACAACCCCTGCAATACTAATTTGTGAGATAAAAATTGTCCTTACTTATAAACACTTATTCGAATTATCTCTTAATTGACGTGACACTCTTTACCAGTTACCACAACCTTGTTAGTTGGTCTAAGAAAACTGCTACAAATGTGGCTGATTTAATTAATTTTAGAATCATATACTGTTAGCTCTCGAAGATAAGATACAAGAAACATAATTGTATTATTCACATTATATAGTATAAATTTTTTCACGAATTACATGATTGTTGAATTGTCCTTTCAGGGGCCGGTCCAATAAATTTTATTTGTAGGCGAGGTCTTAAACAAATTTTAATATATAAAACCTTTTTAGTCTGTATTTGAGACCTTTATATTTATAAAACCTATTGAAAAGTGTTTTTTTGTTGGAAAGACTTGAAATGAGAGCTTTTGTAGCCTTACTTTTGAGTCGATCCTATGTCATGCTTTGGAGAAACAGAAAATTGTTACCTCATTGATTACACAATATTAATGAATGTAAAACAATCAATGAAAATGGTTTATCGGTATTACTATTAATGAACGGTCTCTACAACGTTGCTTCATCTTATATACATACTTTTTTTAGTGGTCTAAAATGTCATTGCATTGCTTTCTCGTTGATTATTTACCCTTTATTATCTACCTTATTTTTTTTCTAGAGACAAAACTTACTAAGTTTTTTTTGGCGGTGTTACAAACTAACAAAGCAAAACGAAACAGAAAAAAAAGGAAAAACTAAAACACAATAAAGCTAGTTTGTCTCTCATAAGGAGAGACTCCAAGCCATTTAGAGGACGATAACAACAAGCTGAAAAAGCGGAACGGACACCCTTCTTAGCCATAAAATCAACACATATATTTTGCTTCCTTAGAATGTGAACTAAATTGATAGTCCCATGGTGCAAGACATATGAGATTTCTAGCAACACATAGGCATACACATGCAAACTTACATTTGTTACATTGAGAATAAGGTCTATCGCTTCCAAACAATCACTCTCGCAAATGAAGTGTGTATAGCCGAGACCATAACAAGTTGCAATCCCAAGTTGAACTTGCTAAGTTAACTTTAATAGTTTTCTCTTGACCAAAAGAAAAAAACTTTAATAGTTTTCTTTCTCCCTCTCCAACAAGACTACCTAGTTTTTTTTATCTTTAAGTTCTCTCTTCCATTTTTTTCATTGAGAAAGTGGTTTTGGATTTAATTTTCATCTGAAATCACTTCTCTCAATTTTTTCTCTTTATTTCAATTTAAATAAGTGATTTTCATATAGATTTTCTTCATAAATTTGTCGTCTGAGCGTGTTGTTATATTGTTCGCTGTCTTATGCAACATTGTTTGATTTTTCGTTTATTTGCGATGTTCATTTGGTTCATAATATGATAAAATTAAATCATTTTTGTTGGTACGTGGTAACCTATCATCATTAATACAAGGTACCTTATTTCCTCTAAAAGAAAAGGTATCTTATTTTGTTTAACAATGGAGCCAAATTTGTATGAATATAAGTATATCGCAACGTTGTAGAGACCGCTCATTAATAATGTATGAAACTCAAATTAGGTTCTTTATAAAAGCCGATTGAAGATTGAAGATGCTCTAAGTGGTGTTCACATTTTAGTCGGCGCCTATAATTTATGCATAATCAAGGATTGTTTTATTCTTTTGTGATTTTTTTTTTTATTGATTCATCTCCATATCAAGCAACCATATGAAATGCTTCTTTTAATGATTTCAGGTGTGAGTAGTTTGGTGAGTGCAACACTAGCCACTTGGTACTCTAGCATTTTGATCGCGTCACTGTGGAAATGGAACGGGGAGAAGCACCTTACCTATAGACATCTTGCACACAGTATTTTTGGTTGGTAACATTTTTCACAAAAAAATAGAATTTAATTAAAAATTTATCAGAGCCTGGTTTCGATCCAGGGACCTGTGGGTTATGGGCCCACCACGCTTCCGCTGCGCCACTCTGATTTATATTAAATCTATAACTTACATATAATATGTAGTTTCTCTGCAGATTGCATTCAATAGTCAATTGTTATATTTGCAACTTCGTGCTTGCTGCAGTTCGTATATTATCAATGATGTTGTAACATTCTTTAATTTCTTGTCAATCATTCTTAAAGGATTCTGGGGATATTGGTCTATTGCCTTATTCCAGCAAATAGCTTCACTAGGAAATAACATTGCTATCCAAATTGCAGCTGGTAGCAGCCTTAAGGTTATGCATTAAACCATATTTTAAGGAATATGATAAAACAAATATTATATATATGTTCCATTTTTTCTGCCTTACGGAAATGTTTTATTTCCACATTTTTACAGGCAGTTTACAAGCATTATCATGCAGATGGAAAATTAACCCTACAACATTTTATTATTTTCTTTGGAATCTTTGAACTGTTACTTTCTCAACTTCCTGATATCCACTCACTGAGATGGGTTAATGCATTGTGCACTTGTAGCACAATCGGATTTGCTGGTACAACTATTGGTGTTACCATATACAATGGTAAGCTCGTGATTAATCTTAACGCCTAATTTATTCTTCGATCTTTGCCTAATCTTTGCCTAATTGATCAATGTCTAGCACTTGATTGATTCATATCATGTTGGTATTGTATTAAGTTTCTGATTTATGACCTATCTTAGGGAAGAAGATTGACAGAACATCCGTAAGTTATAGTTTGCAGGGTAGTTCTGCATCTAAATCCTTCAAAGCCTTCAATGCCCTTGGTACCATTGCCTTTTCATTTGGGGATGCAATGCTTCCAGAAATACAGGTATCTAAATATTCTTTTGATACAACAATCTCCCAATTGTATGTGCATAGTTGTATATTTCTAAATTGCGGTTCACATAGCCAATTGGGAACATAATATAAATATTTTAGAGGTCTCCATGTGACCACAACGACATTGCAATTTCTGTGGCATGTGCGTGCATTTTGTCACAATATCAAGGTTCGTGGTATAACCCAACTGCAATATAAAATCGAAAAAAGGAACGGAAAATGACAATTTATATAACACTATTCAGTCGGGTATGGTATGGCTCATAGTTTACTGATAAGTGAGTCTCACCCATTCGTTGCTCGGAGTCTCGAACTACAATTGGGGGGTGCCAGGGATGAAGTACCCTGCGGTATGATTCATGGTTATTTTTGTAAACTGGACCGTAATATTTAAATACAAGCTGTAATTTGCAAATCCTAAGCTTGGATAATAGAAAGGTACTGCAACTGCTATGTTGGAGACCTAGGCACAATTGGTCGAACACCGTGACCAAATCTTGTGTGTTCTTTGTGTGTGTTTTTTCGTATCTGTTTTCTTTTGAACCATGGTTGTTTTTCTAACATATTCCTTTGTAGAATACAGTGAAAGAACCTGCAAAGAAGAATATGTATAAAAGCATATCAGCAGCATACACTGTGATTGTTTTGAGTTACTGGCAGTTGGCCTTCTGTGGATACTGGGCTTTCGGATCAGAAGTCCAACCTTACATTTTAGCTTCTCTGTCCATTCCAGAATGGACTGTTGTTATGGCAAATTTATTTGCAGCTATTCAAATATGTGGATGCTTTCAGGTAAAGTCTCTTATACACTTCAACACAATATAGTATGATTCTGTTTGGAACGTTCTGTGGCCATTTTGTTCACCCTCTTTAACGAATGTAAGAGAGTGTTCATTTGCATTAGCCTATATTTTTAATTGTCGCTAGTAGTAGTAGTATATTTACTAGGCTCAAGTGGAATAATTAGCTATTGTTAATGATAAATTATTCGGGAGAATCCAAGTTCAAAAGCTGAGTAGAACAATCATTGACCAGAGTTTACTTACCTCCCAACCAAACTCCGGATTGCCAGGGTTACTTTGCTTGGGAAACCGGAGGGTTAAGAGCAAAAATATGCATAGTTTTATGCTTCATCATTTGCTATTCATTATTTTCAAAGTCCTTGATTATTTCTTATACCAAACTATTATGGTTCAAATGCATTTACTAATGAGCTCCTTGCATGATTATCAGATTTATTGCAGGCCAACATATGCCTATTTTGAGAGAAGGATAGAATCCAGCAAATCAACTAGCCATATTCCCCTAAGAAGTCAACTGACAAGACTTTTTTTTACTTCCACATACATGATTCTTGTTACTCTTATTGCTGCAGCTATGCCTTTTTTTGGGGACTTTGTGTCCATTTGTGGAGCAATTGGGTTTACTCCTTTGGACTTTGTGTTTCCTGCTTTAGCATACCTTAAAGCTGGAAACATAGCCAAGAACTCAAAACTTGGCCTTTTGATGAAGCCATTAAATATTTTAATAGCTACTTGGTTCTCAGTTGTTGCTATCTTGGGTTGCATTGGTGCAGTAAGGTCCATAGTGGAAGATATCAAGAACTACAAATTCTTCCATGATATGTAAAAGAAATGTACACCATCATGATAATATGATATAGGTTGATATCTTGCAATTTCCTTTTCTCATCTTTTCACATAGAATTCACGTGTTTCCTATTTCTTATTTTCCTCAAGTTTAACTAGTCTCCACTCTCAACTACTAACATTGTTTTTCTCCCTCTGGTATTATTGAAGGTAAATATCATGCAACGTGATCTAATTAATGAAAAAGCTTAAAGTGAAAATAATCATATGCTGTGCTTCTCATATTTTTTTAGGAGCATGCTGAATGGATTTGTTTACACCAAAATTTTAATGTGACTACAATGTCCTAAGATCGGTAAGTTGTAGAAAATATAAAATGCAAGAGAGAAAGATAAACATATATAATGTTGTTTGTATTTTGATGTTTAAATAATGAGGAATGCTAGCAACACTCATTCTAACACACACTCTTCAACAAACTCTCTTTGATTGATTAAATCTCACATGGGCCCCACCAAATCATGTAGGTCCCATGTGAGTTTTAACCAATCAAAAAGAGTGTGTTGAAAAATGTGTGTTAGAATGTATGTTGCTAGCATTTTTCCAATCAAAATATTTTATACATATATCTAATTTAAAGACAAATTGATCAAGAAAAATCAAGTTTAAAACCTGAATGAAACAATACTTAATCTAACTTTACTTACCTTTAATCCAACCTCATATTAACATAAGCAATTGTGTTATAATTGATAGAATTAAGATAAAAAAAAGCTAATTCACCCTTTCTCTTTGATGAAATAGTTTTGTTTCTGTGTAAAAATGATTCTAAGAGTACAAACAAAAGTCAAGGTATTGGTGTTTTTGGCAAGCCTCATGTATGACTTGTTCAACAAAGTTCCCATAGTAGTTAGTAATAAATACATTAAAAAAATCAAACCCAAGTCGGTTGCTCAATGGTCAAAGATAAAATATCCAAGACTTGTTTCCACAAAGAAAGAAAACAAAAAGAACAATGGTAAAGTGAGCATAGAATCACATGCTCAGTTACTCACGTATCTACCAACTTCCAACTGCAAATATTCACAAATTTGGGATTTTTCATAACAATCAAATCAATCTCTACAAATACAAATTCAAATAGTTTTTGAATTGTGAATTGTGATGCAATGTCTTCCAATAATCCCACTCCAACTTACAACTCTCTTCCTTCAACCTCAACTTCCCCACGCGCCACCACATCTTCCAACTACCCCACGCGCCGCCCATGGCAAAACTTCTTCACTCCCCAATCCTTCACCCTCCCCCACTCCCTCTCCGAAACCACTGTCCGTCTAAAACGCAACCTCAAC
>Ga0315913_1005992_pt1 | contig 14736 bp, 8 predicted proteins | sample MpolsnodulesMG_FD_207736 | JGI IMG/M metagenome (GOLD analysis project Ga0315913, IMG submission 207736) | Medicago polymorpha root nodule microbial communities from Los Angeles, California, United States - small nodules | ecosystem: Host-associated > Plants > Roots > Nodule | place: USA... | reverse complement strand
TTCTCTTCATTAAAAAAAAAAAAGTAGCTTATTCTTAAAGAACTTTTACTGAATGTTGTTTGGCCTACCTTCTCCTTTTAAGGAGAAGACAAGGCAAGAAAAATTCAGACAAAACAAGCTCTTAGAGTATGCCAAAGGGATATTTTGGTTCTCACTTACAATGCATCTCCCACCTTACTCCTTAATCCCAGGCTTAAAATATATATTTTTTTAAAAAAAAGACTAATTGGTTAATTGAGTAAATATTTACCTGTTTGAAGAAAAGCCTTCATTAGCTTTTACCGCAAGGCCTGCCTCCATGTGCTGCACATGATAAAAAGATTAACTTACAAGTTAAACGGATAGCTGAATGTTTTGTTTCAAAAGCATATCACATAAAATGGTGTATGTCTATGTGAATCTAGATAAATATGAAGAATAGTAATATATATAGTGACTTGCTTGATTTTGAGGTATGGAACTTATAAAGTATTCCTCGTCCTTGAAACTTTCTGGATTTGGCTTTCGCTTAGAGCCACGTGCTGCTGAAACCAAAAGAAAGAGTCAGAAAATAATAATCTTTTGTCTTCCTCGTCTAGTAGCTTTCTCCATCAAAATGCTAAAAGCATACAATGTAAAAGAAAACCCTGAAATTTTCTATCAATTTTAACCTATAAATTATCACCATGCCAAGATCTTGACTGATAGAGAAATTGAGTTCGTAAGGCTGAGGTACTAGGTTCATTGCCTCCAAGTGCAATGCATTTGAAAGTCACTTTATAAAACAGGGAAAGAAAAAAGAAAACCGGAGTTGGGGGTTGACAGGAGCCCAGTAAGAGTTACTGATCTTGATTATAGACCAATAATAAAGGTGTGCACTGGAAGAACTCACGGGGGGATTATATCTGCTCTAACTAATTGTAACTAGTTAGTCAGATTAGAGGAAACATTATAATCCCAAACTTATCTTCCTGATAGTAGACCAATAGTACAGGTGCAGCAGTGCCGGTAAAAGGGTACATTTCACAGGGGATTATATCTCCTAACCAGCTGTAGCCTGTAGCTAACTGGTCAGATCAGAGGAAACAAAATCCCACTTTCAATAATAAAGGAGTACACTAGAAGGAACAGACATTTCATAAGAGATTATATCTCCTGTAACTAATTGTAACTAAATCAGCTGAGGGTAGTTGGAATGACACGGAAAGAGTAGACATGGGAAAAGGATTGCAGACTTCAGGAGTGGACTGGAGAGTGGAGACTCTCTGGCTCTTCTGGAGTACATCAGATAAAGGGGCAAGTGACAATGAGGTAATTTATTTTTATGTCGATCTTTTGCATCTCTTCAGATTTGAAAGTGTCTCCATTGATTTGGTAGAACCTTAGCATTACATTCTCTAGAAGTGAGCATCCATCCAACTTGCTTCCACAAAAACGTCCATTGCATACTTTGAGAAGTTACAATCCTATTCTTTGATTATGCCACCGAGTGATCTGCCTCACTTCGAGTCATACAAAATTGATCAACATCACAAAATCTGTTAAATCAAGTCCTAGGAGGTAGTTTGAGTCCATGTAGAGTTTTGTCAAGGCAACAAAGAAGCCCTCAAGACTCCCCAGGAGCAACAAATCCAAGTATTTACTTCATAAAACCTTTTCAGTGAGATCGCCATTACATAGGAAAGCATTCTTAATATCAAGCTTGTGAAGAGGTTAATGGCACTTAGCAACCATAGACAAAAATAACCAAACAGAAGTCATTCATTACCACCAGCGTAAATGTGTCCCCATAACTCAAGCCAAGGAATTATGTAGAACATTTAGCAACTAATTGAGCCTTAAGCCCATCAACCTCACCATTAAGACTAACTTTAACTGTAATAATCCACAATATCCAACAATAGACTTCCCTAGAAAAAGAGGAACAATGCCCCAAATCCCACTGCTCTGAAATGCAGACATTTCTTCGACCATAGTAATAGCCTAGCCTAGCATAGTTCCCACTTACCATTAGCAAGTAACCTTTTACCCCTTCCCTTATTTATCACTTTGATAAAGCCTACATGACAGGTTCTTGAAGTTGATGTTGAAAAATATCACCTAATGACATATTCACACCTTAGGTTGAACTAGAAACAGTCCAAGATTAACAAATAACATAAAATCCTAGCATAATATACAATTTGAAACAAACAAAATAAAAGAGCACCAAAATGAGGGCAATCCACTTCGCAAACCAAAAAAGTAAAACAATCAGACTTAAAGGACATCTGCTGGCATAAAAATGGAACAAACCTTTTCTCCCTTTATCCATGGAAGGAGTAATTTCCGGTTGATTTTCCTCCTGCAAGGAGAAAGAATATGTTTGTCCTCGACAAATGAATGAATAAATGAAAAGAAAATCCTAAAGTAAAACCAACTAGCTTGATTCCAACCAAAACCAGGTTAATCAAAAGAGTGTGGTCGACTACTCCAAATCCAAGTTACTGTAATAGCTACGTACCTTTTCACTATTACTCTTCGATTGGTGTTCATTACTCTTCGAATGCTGTTCATTAACTATAATACTATCATGAACGGCTCTTTTCCTTTTCATCACATCAACCCATTGACCAGAAGGGCCCTGCAATTATTTATTGAGCTTCATTTTAGATTTTTTAATTTAGAGGTAAAAGTTAAAACAGAAAGACAGTAATGTAAGCATGCACATCGAAATAGATGATTCAATAGGTTTTGATGGCAGGCATGAATGGAACATCTATAACATAGTCCTCAATACAGCACAACAAAATTCAAACTGTTAGAGCAAGATAGGAAATTGACATAAAAGCAAAGTGTTGAAGTTATGACATCATAACATCTAATGCCCCATACATAATAAGATGTATATGCAATAAACAAAACAAAACAAAATTATAGCTATCATAACCAAAATGAGTTTATTCAATAAATGTAATTGGGAAATGTACTGCGTGATCCATGCATTATGCATATTTTGTGCAGGAAAAAGACATCAAGACATGGCTAAAATGTCTTACTATTGCAATACACAAGCATGTGTCTGATGTTGGATGTAGAAGCAACAAACAAACAGGTATATTGAAACTGTGTTAGGCAAAAGAATTGAGTCGCCCAAAATCCAAAATCAATCAAAAACTATGTGTTGCATATTGCAATCATCTTATCAACAACAATATCTTTTATTTAAAAATTAAAAAAGTTGGAGCAAGGGGGTGGGGAGACAACAGAGGAAGGCATGGCTGGGCCAAGGATAAATAATATTCATATGATATTTACATTTTTACCAACTGAGGACTTTACATCTTCTAATGAAGAGCAAGCTATCAAACTAGTTATCACATAATCTACAAGGTAAACAGTATTTTTTTTTAATTTTAAAACTCGGTATCCGATCCAAGAATCGACTAATCCGAGGGGACCAATCCCACCGCCCACTTGCGGGGGACCCATTTAAAGCCAGAGCAAGCTTTGTATGGACTTACCCACCGAAATTGGCACTAGAGGGAATCGAACTTGAAACCTTGAGAAGAGCAAACTCCAAGATCCCAAGTCAACCACTAGGCCAACCCCAAATGGGTTAGGGTAAACAGTAATTAATCCCTATAGAATCTTACTTCATCCCCTACACTCAACAGGACTAATACATCTTCCCTACAGACTAATCTTTTAGTAATTTTGACTCAGACAATAAGATTTCTGATCGGTACCATATCCAACTGTCATTCATACAAATATATTAAAATGGAAAAACAATACAGAAAATGCTGAGTTGCATAAGAGAATAGTGAAATTTAGTCAATTGAAGGAAGAACTAGAAAATCTCATTCTAAACATTTAACCAAAAAAATAGAATTATTAAATTAGACCAAAATCAAACAAAATATAGATTATGGACAATGTTTTGAGTAGAAACGTACTGCTCTACGTTTAGCTTTAGCTGCTTCTCCTTCCGCTTCCAAAATGGTCTGCTTTGGCCTGATATATTTGAATTGTTAAAGTTATGCACCTATAAAGTCTTCTAAAGAGGGTTGGTAGAAATAATTCCAGTTTATGAAAATATCTTGCACTCACCTAAAATTTTTCAAATGCTCAGAAAACGCAATTGCCGTTAACTCCCCTGTTCCCAACACTTTGTTGAAAATCGGATGCAGACCTTCATGTGGCAAATCCTTTACTCTTCTAATGGACTCCTTTGAGGGTAAGGGTTTTGTTTTAGAGTATAAACGAAATGCATTTTTACAGGCTCTCTGCAATGCTTCCAGCTCCGCAGAAGTATCAATAACTTCCCTAACTCTGTCAGAAACAAGGTCAATGACTTTTTGAGGGAAACGACCATAAACGGTTTCTCCATTTAACATTGCGTCGTCAATTCTGGACATCACTCCATCCATATCCCGCAAGACTTCTTCCTCAGTTGGAGCAGCTTTGACTGGTTTTGAAAGAAACAAATGAAGATCCAAGAGATAAGCCATATCCTCGGCAGTCAAGAAAGAATATGCGGTACCAGTACGACCAGCCCTTGCAACCCGCCCAACTCGATGAACAAATATTTTAGGCTTAGGAGGAAAGTCCCAATTGATAACATTATCAAGCAATGGAATGTCAATTCCCCGAGCAGCAATGTCGGTGACAATCAACAACATTGTCTTTCTAGACCTAAACCTGGCCACATGTTCTTTGCGAGCGTCTTGATCCATGTCTCCATAACATACAGAAGGCCTAATACCCTCTAGTTGAAACAACGAGTTGAGAAACTCAACATGATGTTTAGTGGATACAAAAATTAAAGTCTGCTCATCAGAACCAATAAGTTCCCTAATTAAATAGAGCAAAGCAGCATATTTCTCTTCCTGCCTCAAAGTGAAAAAGACAAGCTTCAAGTCAGGGCTGATTTTAGTTTCCAAATCAAGGCGAACAAGACGAGGGTCTCGCAGACCAGCCTTAGCAAATTCTGCAAGAGCGCTGGGTAATGTGGCACTGAAAAGCAAGGTTTGACGGTTCTCACCAAGCTGGGCAAGAATTTGATGGAGCTGCTCAGCAAAACCCATACCAAATAAACAATCCGCCTCGTCAAAAACAACATACTCCACCTTACGCAAGGACATGTCATCAACCTCAGACAAATGGTGCATGAGCCTACCGGGAGTGGCAATTATAATATCTGGATTCTGAGCTAACTCCTCAAACTGACTTTCCATACTATCACCGCCAACTAACAAACTGACACGAAGGTCTGATTCACAAACAAACAAACCGAAATCAGAATGTATAAACATAATATACAAGCACATCCAATAAGAATTCACTACTTTATCATTTCATATAAACAATTTCAAAATACACTTATAAGAGTGGGATGACATGACAAAACAATAGACTCTCATTAGATGACAACATAAAATTGATTTACACTAATAGAAAGTGTATGTCGTTTCAAATATATGACTATAGGCATGTTTGGGTTGACTTTGAGCTGGTTTGGGTTGACTTATTTTAACTTATAAACTGGCATTGCACTTGTAACACTCTTTGATAAAACTTATAAAAACAACTTATGACATGTTCATAAGCTGTTTTAAGCTTATTCCCCAAAGCACTCCATGATAGCTTATGAAAACAACTATAGATTATACAAAAACTGTTAGACTTTGAGCCTGTTTGTTACAGCTTTTTTTCATGAAAAATCAATTTTTAAAACAAAATAATCACTTTTAGAAGTTTTCATCCGATTGTTACAAATATTTTAAAAAATCAGAATCTGACAAAAATCTAAAAACTGCTTCAAATGATAAGCTGTTTTAAGTAGCTTCTCGCAAAATTATCTTCTGGTAATTGATTTTTTTTCTTCTAAAAGATGATTTTCATTCTGATAAACAAACACAAAGCAGCTTCTGTTTTTTTTTAATCACTAAAAATGTATAACCACTTGTGTGACTGTTGGGAGAGCTTATAACATGTTCATAAGTTGTGTTCAGCTTAATTCCCATAAGAGCTTATGAAAACATCTAATAGCTGATATGACCGCAGATTAACTTTATTTTCTATTTCGTTATAGAAATAGTTTATACATACATAAGTCAATCCAAATACATCCTATATGATAAATGCTTATGCTATAAACACTAACTTAAACCTAAAACTATCTATCCAAGCAATACATAAGTGAGAATGAAAAACAAAACAGATCATACAAGTTCACTTCAGCTTATTTCCAAATAGGCAATGAAAACAGCTTAATTAAGGTAAATGATTATAAAGAGAACCTGTGAAGTGACCAAGCTCTTTGGTGAACTTCAATGTCTGTTGCGCTAAATCTCTAGTCGGTGACAAAATAAGTCCTCTAACGCCACCCTGAGGAAGATGCTGATTAAGTCGGTGAAGCATCGGAACAAGAAACGCTGCCGTTTTACCGGAACCGGTACGAGCCATGGCAACGACGTCGATGCCGGAGAGAATGAGTGGCATCGTTTTTCGCTGAATTGGAGTGGGAACTTTGTAACCTTTGCGTTTGATTCCACTGAATACATCGCGGTTTAGACCTAGGGTTTCGAAACCGTGTTGATTTTTGTTGTTTTTCTTCTTCTTTGTACCTAGTGGAAAACCTCCCATTTTTTGAGGTGGTGGCTAGCAAGGGTGGGTTTGGGTTCAGAAAACGCAGACACGAGGGTGAATGATGAAGTGATATTGCTATAAGCTAACTCGGGTCGGGTCTACAGGTCCGTTAACGTAAACCCATAGGGTTTTGAATAGGAGAAAACTTTTATAGGGTTTTGAATAGGAGAAAACTGAACTTTTAAGACAGATTTTTATTTTTTTTTATCATTCAAAATCAATAGAGAGAGTAAAAACACAATATAAATATGAGAGATATGGTTGTTCAAAAGTTGTTATAAAATAGTTGTATAAATATTGTTTCTCGAAAAACATTATTGTCAGTTTGGATGGACGGCTACAAATCACGTTTTGCTTAAAATCACGGCAAAAAACCACTTTAACGCAAGCTTCTTAATATCACGGCAGATTTACATTGAAAAGTGCGCAAATGTGGTTTTGCTTCATCAAACGCCACTCCAAACATACACTAAATCAAAGTTGCATGCCCCGCTCCACGATGAGCCCGTTAAAAGCGAAGTGAGACTGGCGCAAGTCAATTGCAAGGGTGAGCTCAAACCATCACCTTGTTGTGTAATGTAGACGATGACACCAACATTGTTTAAGGAACCCACAAAAAGAATTTTTGTCTTGAAAATACACGTCAAACTCATGTAAAAATCACAACAACACAGTGTTAATGTAAAAGTTACGACTTTTGGATTCTTAAACAACGTCTTAAGGCACTTGTTAGCATTTTCTTATAATAAATATAATATTTTGTTGTGTTAGCCCTTCCATTTTCAATGAAAAAGGGTCATGTAATTCAGTGTTCGGCTGAGAGGTATGTAAAGTCCAACCAATAATATAATAAATATAATGTAAAAGACAACTATGGATTTCTCTCTAATGTTTGAGTTGTCGTCGCCCTTGTGAGTGTGTGTTGTTCATTCGATGAATTCCATCATTGTGCCTGAACGTGTGTGTTTGGCTTTGTACGCCTGGTTTACTGTTTCAGTCTATAAAATTACTCGTTGTAACTTGTACATACAATTAGGTTATATGTTCTATCATTTTTCTAAGCATTCATTGCCATTAAGTTATGCAGCCCCTAATTAAGGTCATTCGATTAGGGTCCTCTGGTCAGGAAGTTAAGTAAAACCACAGGGGTCTTACTTGGGGCCTGTAAATTAAGCAAGACAACCATAGGGTTTTGCTTGGGTTCTCCAATTTGGAGAAAATGTTTTTCTTCTCTTAGGATTTAAGGGTGGTTCTCTAAATTTGAATTTCATCCATGTTGATTCTTGTGTGGTTTATCGCTTTGTTTGTTCGGGTATAGTCGGTGTGAATAATGTTGGTGGGGACAACGAAAATTGGCTGGAAAAATTAGTTTAATTAGATGGAACTGCCGAGGTCAAGGGAACCTAAGCACAATTCCAAAATTAAAGTACCTAGTCCATTATTATAAGTCGAATGATTTAATTCACAGTGAGATGTTAGTCCATTCTAATAAGACCGAATAATTTTGTTACTTGCTTAGTTTTGATAATTATTTGGTTGAAAGTTGTAATGGTCGAAGAGGTGGTCTAGCCTTGTTATGGCGTAATTCTTTAAATTGTATTGCGTTAAATTATTCTGCATATCATCTAAGTATTGAAGTGGAAGACTTTCGTCGAGGTCACAAACAGTTTACAGGTTTCTACGGTTTCCTGGAATGGGGGAAATGTGTGTCTCTTTGGATTTTTCGTGTAACCTTGCACAAAATACAATGTTGCACAGTGCATTTAAGGTGATTTTAATGGTATCCTAGATGCACATAAAAAAGTGTGGTGGCTTGATAATCGACAAAGTAGTTGGTTATCATGTTTCACCTAGCTCGCATAAAGAACAAGAAATTGAGTGAATCCATGGTCTAAAACATCTAATCAGTGTTTATTTAGAATTTTATAATTTTAATCAGTTTTTAGTGTTAATAAGTCATTTTCAACTAGTAATACTTACTGTGGATGTTTGATGATACATGATGAGGAATGACTCTAAAGACATGGGAAGGTGCAACATATATTAGGATTGTTTCGCTAAAGATATGGAAAGCTACAACATCTTGGATCGCTAGCCGGATTGTATAACAAGTACGAAGCCATGAGACCACTTATGGCCATTGCTTAAGGAGTAAGAATTATGAGTTGGCGCCAATGATTGGAGTTCTAGGAATATAAAGGAATATTCCTGGAGTACGTAGGATACGATAAGGACATCTCATGTGTAAAATGATCAAATGGTACAACTTGTAGTGGTTAGTCTTGCATTGTAAAAAGACAACCACATGTTGTTGTTAAGGGTCCGAAAATTCGTTAGTAAATTGGAGAGGCCAAGTTCTAGCTAGGGTTAGCAGCTTTAGAGTTCTCACTCCATCTAATCTTATCCATAGATTAGCATGAGTTATAATTTTTAGAGTATTAGGGTTAAATTACTTCTGATGCTTTTAGCTCACCATTATCCTTCAAGGACTGCAATCTTGTAGTAGCTCTATTTTATCTATCAATTTAGTTTTTTATGTTTTCATTTATATTTTATTTCATCTTAATCTCAGAGGTTCAACTCACTATGAGCTAAACTCCTTCTGGTGGTTTAGACATGGTGAGGTTATGATACTTTTTACTTGTGATTTATAAGTTTATAGCTTCATGCTTCTCTCAAACAAACTACTCTAACTCAAAATCTTTAGAAGTGGAAATTAATCACTTTGACTTCTAATGTTATAGTTCCTTGAAACTGACATGGTATGGGAATGGAACGTGTTTGTTTGATATGAGTTAGTCCATGTGCATCAGGAGGTAAAGGGATCAAGAAAGACTACTTAACACGAGTACTAGATCTTGGAGGAGGCTTCATGCGCTAAGATCTTATTGCGTAATTGTACACCGAGTGGTAGTCTCTAATGGATTAATATGAAGGTTGAGTGCGAAACACTCCCAACGGCCACCATGTTGCCAAGAAGCCATAAAAAGCTATAATTTTGTAGATCGTAATAAAGCTCTGTCATAATTGAACTTTGTTTAAACCACACTTTTTACACTATGATAATTTCTAAAATCTTTTTAATTGTTTTCCCGACCTATAGCTTTTATTTTTACTATTGTGATAAATGATTTATTTATTTTCTTACAAACAAGTTTTCTGCGGGAAAGCTATAGAGAGTTATAGCTCCCCAATCCTTGTGGGATAGATATCTTTTTATACTATAACTTGGACAGTGTATACTTGCACTGAGTCTTTCCATCTTAAAACACTCGTAGTGTTTTGGAAGACACCGTGAATCTAAGCGTGCAAGACGGTTTGTTAATGGTTATTGACAAACAATTTCTAACCGTAGGTTACACGGTGTGTTTATGGAGGGATACCCATTTACTTGTTTCAAGAGTTTAAGTACTTCTTGGGCAGCTGAATACAGGTTGGGTATAACTCTTGCCAATGAGACTTGGATTCAATTATTTCCCAACGTAAAACTTGAAAATTTAGTTGTGTCGGCTTCTGATCATTAAAGAATTTTTCTTAATTGTGAATGTGTAACCCAAACTTCTAACAAGAGAACGAGCTTCAAATTTGAGAACGCTTAGTGTGTCGAACCGAGAATAAAAGAGGTGGTGTTTGAGAGTTGTCATTCCAATGCAAGTCAATATGTCGTTCATAAACTGGATGTACGCGACAATGACTTAAGCTCATGGAACAAGAGTAACTGGAATGGTATGAAAGATGAGACCGAGGGCTATCAGAGCAGGCACAAATCTAGGTACTATAAATTGGGGGCAACTGCCCCCACTACTCTTCCGGTTATATTTGTTAAGATTTAATGATTACCCCCTCTTAAAATAATATATTGCCCCATTGGATGAAAATTTATACCATAAAAATGAGTTTCGCTCATTAATTTTATAAAATCAAATGTGTAGATGCATTTGAGATGAAATTTTGAATAATTTCTACCATATTTTTTAAATATAAAGATACGTAAAGAACAATTTTAATTTGTAGATATTGATGAGTCTTTAATTTTTCTCATATATAACAGGATAATGTTTATAATCTCGAGTATTTTGTTCAATAATAATGATGTTATTATTATATTACTTTTAAATTGCTAAAAATGTTCTATAAATATATATCATATAAAATCTTGCCCTCACATGTCAACATTTATGGATCTATCACTGTATCAGAGTGACTAACTTGATGTCGCTATCAAGGATATGCAACATGGTAAGAATGTAATTCCCTGATTATTATTGATGAGAATTGTGATACATATACAATTGTCTCTGATTCTGATATAGAAACTAATAATGCCTAATGAATATACAATAATGTCTAATCAATATAATTACATATTTGAAAAGTCAAAAAGTAATGCCTAATGAATATACAATAAACATAATTGATTCTAATAAATGCCTAATGAATATACAATAAACATAATTGATTCTAATAAACATATCATTCTCAATCGACGAGTCTAGGGGAACGTGTGGCACACTTATTAATCCAAGAGGACAAATATCGAAGAAAACAAGCAAAAACTCATTGGTATCGCGACGACAACCTTAATACTATTTTTTTTTTTAAGTCTGTGCTACTTCACGAACGAATGTAAACTATATTCTTGCCTTAGAATATTACACATGTGTACGAGTTTCTAATGAGTCATGTGTAATGCCCTGTTTATTGATTTGATTATTTTGGTTGAGTTTAGAGTCTTTTATATGACTTATATGATTTATGTTGATAAGTGACATGTTGTTGTGCATTAATATTTTATTAAGAGACTTTATTTTATTATTTAGTAGGATAGGTTGGAATTAAGAATAATTAGACTTGAGGGGGGCTGAATTAGAATTAATTAGAAAATAAGTGGAGTTAAATAGAAATCTGTTGAGATATAAGAAAACAAGAGCCAGACAAAATTAGGTTTTTACAAAGTCTTTGGGAGAAAAGAGGAGAACCAAGAGAAGAGGAGAATCAAGAGAAGGGAGGGCTTGAAATCTTGTAATCATCTAATCTAAGGTAAGGGTGGGACTAACATTCTCTAATCTTAGGTTATGCAATTCTGGAATTGAATTTAACAGGTAGTTGTTGTTGTTGTTTTGTGAATTTGGGAATTAGGTTTTGGGGTAGGAATTGGTTGTTAATAGTGTAGAAAATCCATTGAATTCGTGTAAGATTGATATTCAGGTTGTAGAAAAATCACAGGTTGAGTTCCCTATCAAATTTGGGATTGGGGTGGATGAAAATTGGGTCTTTGGGGTGAAGAATCGTTCCTCCCGACAGAAGTCTGTCATAACTCGCCACGGTGAGTAATCTGCTCGCCACAACGAGCTACAACGTGACAGAGAGCAGTGTTTGCTCGCCACGGCGAGTAAGTCAGCCCGCGAGGCGAGTTACCCAGTAATAGTGTGTCTTTTCATGTTCTTGCGTCGTTTTCACACGTTTCTGTTTTGGATTAGCCTTTAGTGTGTACATGAAAGTCTTAGGTAATATTGTCAGTTTTCAAATGGCTTTGTTTATCATGAACAACCTTGATTGATGAATTTCTATATGAATGCATATGTTGAATTAATATGATGATTATATGATGTTGCAATTAAATGATGAATATTTATGGAATTGTAATGTGGAGTCGTTGTTGCTGTTGTTGTTGTCGTTGTCGTTGATGTCGTTGAAGTTGTACGTTGATGTTGAATAAGTTGTTGAGTCCATGCATACTCATATGGAGTTGGGGGCTCATGCCCTGTTGAATGTTTAATCATTCATACCACGTTGATTTGAGAGCCTATGCTCTACACGTTGATTTGAAAGCCTATGCTCTACATGTTGATTTAAGAGCCGGTGCTCTACACGTTGAATTTAGAGCCTATGCTCTAACACGTTGATTGGTACCACATGCATTCTGCATAGTCAAGTTGTTGTTGTGTCATTGCATTGTCGCGTCGTCGTCGTCGTCGAGTTGTTGTCATTGATTTATTGCCAAGTAGAAATAATTGAAGCATATATGAAGTATTATTGTTGTTTAGTTGTTATTGTTTATGTTGTTAAATTCCATTGATGAATTATATGCTTATTATTATTGAATGCGATTCTCACCCCTTCTGTTTGAATGTTGCCTCTACGTGGGTAACGTGCAGATAACCAGGATTAGCTGCCGATGTGAGTTGACTCTCTCATGCGTCATCTTAGGGTCGTTCTGATACGTAACGGGATGGAGATATTTGCTATGTTTTCCACTGTTGCGTATTATTTATGAACTATGTTGTCGAACTATTTGAATTAAGGTTTTCATTAAAGTTGTTCATGTTGAGGCCGTAGTGCCAAAGTTGTTGAATAAAGAATCAATTTTCCGCTGCGATGTAATCGAATTTTGATAAAGTTGTTTTAATAAATAGTAACTTTACTCTATTTATACTTCGATGTAGTGTGACATTCTGTTTTACGTTGAATACTCTGATTTATATGTATTATTTACAAATTGGGAAAACGGGGTGTTACATCATGTATGTGTCAGGTGGCAAAAATATACTTTGAAGAGTTGTTCTAAGAACAAAACAGTGCGTGTGCCCGATTGTAAATGTCATTGCATCTGTGATCACTAAAGATGCCCAAGATATCCCTTCCTTATTAATCATCATTTTATAGAAAAAATTTGTATTTTTACGAAAAATCAGTATTTTTGCGCGTAACTATGGAGACTAATCTCTTGAGTCTTGTGAGACACAATTGAGTGACAACTCTCTCTAACAGTTTCAATAATGTTATATGTGTAATGTTCGAACTCAGAATCTTGATTAAACTAGAAGAGACCCGCACCAAAAATTTGTTTCTATTTAATTATCACACTTAAAGTTCAATAAAACATTTAAAAGTAACAAATAATTTGAGATAGAACATGTATATATCATTTTGATTAAGGGAGTATATATCAAGTTTTTGAGTGTTACTTTTCCCACCATACTGCCTTCTCACGCGCCCTGCAAAAATGCCGAAATTACCCTCGGTTCGGATTTTATTTTTTGAACCCGATTGTTAGTGAATTCCGAATTTTAAAATCTGGACAACGTCAACTTCCCGACGGTTTGACCAACCTTCTTGGGGCAAAGCTAGATTTAGTTTTACTCTAGGGAGGTAGGTTTTCTGGTGGTTTTTTTTTTCTTTTTACTTTTCTGTTGTTTTAGGCTCTTAGAAGATTAGAAATAGTTCTAGGTTCTTATGTAATAAGCTTAAGAAACTTCAACATTATTGTAATTATTATTCATATATTAATAAAATGATTTCTTTTTATCTTTGTGTTCTTTTTAATTCTGTTTTTTTATGTTTATTTGCATTTTATTTTACGAATTTGAAAGACTAAGATAAAAAAATTCTGGAAAAAGAGCATTCCGGATTTTAAAATTTGGAATCTTCTAACAATGTAATTCGGATAACAAAATCTGGACAGATGTATTTTTGAAAAAAAATAGGGTGCGCGAGAAATGTATTGGGTGGGAAAAGTAATACTTTTTTTTGCATTTTTGTGGCGGGACAGAAGGAGGAGTGGTAATTAACGAACTTGTAAAAGACGAAGAACGCGTCAACGTGTTTATCCTTGCACGATAACATTTCCCATTTCCTAATACCAATGTCACTATATTAAAATTTAAACTATCATCTTCCAAATTCCCAAACACACGCTATCTTCATCTTCTCCATAACCATCTCCGACCATTGACCATGGACAACCACCGCATCACCCGCCGAACCACCATCCTCACCAATCACCTCCGCCACGACCCACCAACCGCACCAACAATCCTCAACAACCATGCTTGCCTCAGCTACTCTCCTCCCGAACTCTCCGAATCAAATCCAACAACATTCGACACCTTCCAGATGCGGAAGCTCTTGGACGGTCACAATTTGGAAGATCGCGACTGGCTATTTGGGTTGATGATACAGAGCGGACTATTCAACCGTCGGGAAGTTGACGGGAGGGTGTTTGTGAATCCTGATTATAACCAGTCCATGGAGCAACAGAGGGAGATGACCATGAAACGAATTTCGTACTTGTTGGATCGCGGTGTTTTTCGTGGATGGCTTACTGGTGATGGCCCACAAGAA
>Ga0315913_1005991_pt1 | contig 14737 bp, 10 predicted proteins | sample MpolsnodulesMG_FD_207736 | JGI IMG/M metagenome (GOLD analysis project Ga0315913, IMG submission 207736) | Medicago polymorpha root nodule microbial communities from Los Angeles, California, United States - small nodules | ecosystem: Host-associated > Plants > Roots > Nodule | place: USA... | reverse complement strand
CATTTTTCTCATTCTGCTTATAAACATTCTTCAAAACATTCTGTTCTATTAAATTAATTGTTATATACTCTAATCTTGTTGGACTAACATACACCAAGAACATTCTTGAGTATAAACTTAACTTTCAGGAATAATTTTTAAAAGGGCCACAATTCAAACCCCCCCTTTCTTGTGACGTTTATTGCTACTTCAATTTCCTCGTTTCCTCTTTCACATCTAAAATCTCCAAAATCTCTCTCATATCACCCAAATCCAAAATTCCTTCAAGTTCAAATCAAACAACACTCCAATAATAAGTAAGTTTTCATAATCAAACACCATTAACCTTTTATGTTTATATGTTAGATTTTTCCTCTTAGATTATAATTTTTTTTTAGTTTTAGGGTTTGTTTAAATTTTGAATTTTTTGGCAAAAAATGATACAATGTTTACATGTAAATGACTTATATTGCATAATTGTTTAGATGTTTGCATGTTTATGTTGTAGTTATGAGTTTTAGGGTTTATGTATAATTTGCACTCCAAGTGTTTGATGAAATGTTTGAATGAGGTTTTCATTGATTGTTTAATTTTTTATGGTGTAGATTTGAAACAATGGCCGATTTGTTCAGTGTTTGCATACGCTTCAATAGTGGAAATCCTCAGTTGTTCCAGGTTCGGTACATTAATGTCATGTTAAAAGGTCTCAAGGATCAACTGAATGAAATCAACCAAGGACTCAACCCCGGAAAGAGAGGGATGATGGGATATGTTTGGTATGAACGTCCATCATTCGACGAGGGGAGAATAACGTTCAATCGACTGAAGTTAACGAACGATGACGATGTGAGGAACATGCTTTAGATTTTTTGTCAGCACAACATGTTCCCGTGGATCAATATATTTGTCACATTGTTGAGATCGCCTGAAGATATTCTCAAGAGTTTGATTCTACCAGAACCAGAAAATTATGATTAGGTTTTTCATTATTATGTAGTGTCTTTATTTTGTTGGAATTTAAGTTTTAATTCTTGTTAGTTTGCTGACTATGTCGGCATTGAAGTGTCTTATACTTAGGGTGAAGATTTGCAGATTCTTTGAAAAGTCAAAGAATGAAGAGAACGCAATATGTATTTTATCGAATCAACTTTACATGTTTTCACATAGAATTCCTTTGTATAGGATGAGTGGGGCGTAAGAGAATGCACCTTATCCCTTTATGTCCCTACTCATCCTATATGAAGGGATTCGATGTGATAACCTACAAAGTTGATTTGGTAGAATACATGTGTTGTTCTCTTCATTCTTTTGAGTTTTCAAAGGACGCTGCAAATCTCTATCTGAAGTATAAGACACTTCAATGCCAAGATTTTCAGTAAACTTCCAAAAATTAAACTTAAATCCAATATCATGATGATACAACATATTTAGGGAGAATGTAATGTAACGTAGATGACATTAAAACTAAATAAAATTGTATATTTTTTGAATTGATTTTGTGTACTTGTGCAACTTTATTCGAATTTATTCAATACTCAACTTTATTTGAATTCACGTTGGGTTTAATTAGTCTTCGAAGACATTATATTATTTAGATGCCGAAATCATAAAATAAATGCAAATATAAACAAAAATAAAAGAACAAAATTGATACACATAAAATCTTATTTTATTATTATATCGATACATTTACAATAAGGTATGTTTCATGTCTAGGGAAGGGGGATTGAGGCAAAACTACATCTGCTAATGGGGTAAAGTTAAACCTCTTGGGATAAAGTTAAACCTCTAATGGTGCAAGGTGATGGGGGAGAAAGAGAAGGGGAAGGAGAAATAGATTGTGGGGAAGAAGGGGACTGGGGTAATGTATGTTTCTTGTCTAATGCGAAAAAGACCTTCAATGACAACCATGCACCCAAACAAACCGCACTTCTTTGCAGTGTGTTGCCATCTCCATTGACGTTCATACAATCCCTAAAATTTTCAAAGAGGTCTATTTCTATGAAAGGCCAACGATGGAAAAACATTGTTGTTATATGCCATACCCCAAATTTTGACCACTCTTTTCTGTTTTTTTTACCTATTTTTATTCGTATTTTAAAACCCGAGTAAAGTTGTCGTCTCAGACGAAATTTCGGCAGAGAGGTATTTTAAAATACCTCATTTGATTACCGAAAGGGACAATTTTAATTACATTTTTTTTAGTTTATTATCTTCCCCTTTTATTTCTTTCCTTTTATGTATTTATCTCATTTTTATTTATTTTATTTTTAATTTTCGTTTTTATTTATTTTTTTATTAAATAAAATTTTGTTTTTTAGAGTGTTATCTTATAAAGTCTTGTACACATGTCAGTTGTCTATTGGTCTTTTGGTTTCCTCTTGCACAAATTTTTGCAGGGGCATTTTGGTCTTTGTCTTGTATCAGTCTCAAACCCTAGTTTTCCACCTATAAATAGTGTCATTTATGACACTGTTCAGGGGAGAGAGAAAAAAACGCGTCAGAAAAATCAGTATTAGTCTACAATCAAGTCAGCAACACTTTTTTGTTTCCTCTCTCCAAAGTTTTTAGATCAAATTCACCAAAAAAGTCAAAAATGATGAAGAACATTCATCTCATTTCCAACAACTAAACTTTTTCGGATCGCAATCTCAATACACAAACAACAAACTTTCACACCATTTCAACCACAACAATTTTCGCAACAAAACGTTCAACCCCTGTTCATAACACATTCAAAGCACAACAAAACGCTGTCACTACTTCCTTTTTCCAACATATCTAAGATTCAAACAAATAAAGAAGAGGAAAGTAACCGAATCTGAACCGAATCCGATTTCAAAAGAGGTAAAGAGAGAAGTGTTTTTTCGTTTCTTTTTTTGTAGATCTAGGCTATTTGGATGTTTGTTTTCAAAAACTAGTACCGAATTTGGTTAGAGGAGAAGGAGAGGAGGCTTTTGATATAAAAATTTTGAAAAAATTTTAAAAAAAAAAAACTCCGACGTGGTGGCGCTACGGCCGACCACCGCGTCGGAGCACCTCCGACCACCTCTCCTCTTTCTTCTCCGACGGCTCACTTTCTAGAGAAGGGAGAGCTTCTCTCTCTAAGAGAGAGAAGTCTTTGTGTTTATGGTGTTTTTTTTTTTGTGAAACTTGCTTTTATACCATTAATTGTTTGGTCTAATTTGGTGTGTGCATAACCATTTTCTTGCCATGTGACCTCAAGACTAGACCGTTGGATCTCAGACCTGACGGTCCAGGATGCTCTTGGGAAGATTCACATAGGCCTTTGTCTTTTACTCCTCATTGTGTGTCTTTTGTTTAAACCGTCAGATCTTAGATCTGACGGTTGCTGTGTGCCTGACTTTAAATCCTATGAGTGTTGTCTATTTTCACTATTGTGTTTTTGATTTTTAAACCCTTGGATCATTTGATCTAGTGGCTATGATGAGTTGATACAGTGATTGAATCTGGACCTCCTGATTCATCTAGTGGTTCAGATTAATCCTGCCTGAGCCCCTTTGTTTTATTTATTTTTTCAATATATTTTACATCATTCTTTTTATTTTAATGTCTCTTTTTATTCTAAAAAATGTGTTTTCTCTTTTAAAATTTTCTATATCTTAATATTTGTTTTATTTGTTCATTTCCACTGCTTTTTGTTACTTTCTTGATTGTTTTTAAATTGCAATTTATTATATGTTTATTTTATTTGTCATTTGTTTCTAATTCAATTTTTGCATGCATATTTAATTCTTGTCATTTATTTTATTGTCATCATTTCATTAGTGTGTATTTAGGAAATTATGTAATTTAATTCATGCACTTCATTATTCTTGTCATTTATATTTCTCTTGAGACCATAGAATGTATTTAGGCTTGATGTAATACTCATATAATAAAAATGCACCGACACCACAAATTTATTTTATCGCATTATGTTATTACTGTGAGTGAGGACCAAATTGAACTAGGGACGGACTAGAATTAAAAACTTGACTAATTTGAGTGCCTTAAAAGTAAACAATTAGTAATTTAGGTTGGAATTTTACTTGGGATTCAACAACTTCGGTAATTCCTTTCACATTTCATTTTTGTTTCCGTTACATTGAAACGTGTAGTTTTTTTTACCGTTAGTTTAGAAAAATCATTTTCCCAAAAAAGTCAAATATGCAAAACTTCAAAAAATATTTTCTTAAGAAACCTTGGATTTTAACCCAAGAGTTTGTTTTCCTTTTTCTTAATCAAATTTTAAGCAATTTTAATATCCATATTAGACTTGGATTTCTTTTAATTAAAATCAAACAACCTCACTTCTTTTTTCTTCTATGCCTTGAGGCCTCTTTTCCCTTCTTAAAACCATTTTCAAAAACCTTAAAATCAACCTAACCCACGAAATAATTTTTGAGAGTGAACTACTTGATTTTGATCCCATTCTTTTGGGTAAGTAGGCAAAGGATTCATCCTTCCAAATCAAATAAAAATAACCAAAAATATACTTCTTCTCCCTCCATTCTTTTACTTAGACACTTAGGCAAGTATTTTCAAAATAAGTAAATAACTTAGCACAAGATAAATTAGGCAAAAGGTTCCTACGGAGTACCGTAGTCGTGTAGGGTGCTTAACACCTTCCCTCTGCAAAATCAATCCCCGGATCCATAATCTCATAAGGGTTTTTTACCTACTTTTTTCCTTCGCACGAATAAAAGTTAAGAGTTCAAAGATTGGCGATTCAAATCAATTAATGGTTTGATATCCGAAAATCAGGAGCACATTATAGAAGGAAGAGGATGAGCAAGTGAGGATGAGAGAATGCGAGATGATGGTGTGAGAAATGGTGAAGGTTGGAAGGGTGTTTATAGGGGAATGGATACCTAGGTTGTATCTATCCATAGTTGCGAGTCAAATGAGTCAAAAAACGTGTAAAATCTCCTTTTACCAGCAGACTTAACTCACGCCACCGATCAAAGGAGCGTGAGTTAAGTCACGCTGACTTATAACATGCGTGAGTTAACTCACGCTGAAAGTACCTAACGTGAGTTAACTCACACGAGGGTACTTTCATCCATTCAGTTGGGAGGAAGTGTTTTTTGTTGAGAGAAGAGCATTTTTCAAGAGTAAAGCTTGGATTTTTTATTTTTTTTTTACGAAGTAAACTTGGACTTGTTAAGCTCATTTATAACTTCATTTTTATTTTGTAATTATGCAGATTTAATTTTTCTTAATATTAACCGACTAGAATGAATAAATTTAACTTTAAATTAACGATTTCTTTAAGGAACTTTAAATTAACGAATTAAAATCTATTTTATGATAATATATTTAAATATCCCAATAACTGATGCAGCCTATTATGCTTGAATTACTCAAAATGTTAGCAAACTTAAGATGCAACACATAATTGAAAATCAAATAATAATTGGAGTAGATAAATTATTTATATGATCCCGTGAGCTTAACTCATTTGATAAGGGATAATGCATTTTATATGTAGGAGTCGGAGTTCGAATCCCGGACACACCACTTATTCACTTTTAAAGTGAATTTCTTTAGCCGCTAAACTAATTGACAAAAACAAAAAAATTGTTTATATTTACATAATAGGTCTCGATCTGACAACTCTAAAATATTTTTTGGTGGTTATATTATGATTTTTTAGTTAAAAAAGCTTCTAAAAAAACCTCTGACTTTATTTATTTCGGTACGAAACTATATCATGGACACATATCAATAAATTTGACATATTTCCGTCTTTTTTTTTAACAAGTCAAAATAAAATATATTGTCACTTGCAAAAATTACGCTCCCTAGCATAAGATGTGCAAAGAAGAGCAAAGTAGAGTTACATCAAAAGCATCCTCAAGTAATAATAGGAAAAAATAAAATCAATCAATACCCAAACAAACAAGGGGTTGCTGCCACCACATATGATGGCCAAAAGAAAAACTAGCATTTTCAGCATCTCAGCCACCGAAACGAAGAAACTTTACTTTGTCTAGTAGTTGTGTAATCAATTTAGCTTTGTTGTTGAAAAGCCTATGATTCCTTTCAGTCCACAACACCCAAACACAACATAGTCAGATTATACCCAATTGTGGAGGTTAATCCCGAGCTAGAGAGGATCACAAGACAATAAATCAAATTTTTACAAGTGGTTGTGACACGTTTGTATTTAAGTTTAATCTTAAAATTTCTCGTCAAATATAACAGTTATGTGTTCCTTGAATGTAACTTATTTAATAAAGACAATGTACTCTGAATTCTCCACTTATTCATCATAAGAAAAAAAATTAATCACTAAATAATTTTACAAAACAAATACAATAATAATATAAAAGATGTGTCATTTCATGAAAAGGATCTTTAGTTTACAAGGTTGATCAATCCCACCATGTGTATTTTTATTTTATCTAGTCAATGATCGAATAAGTAACAGATTCAAACAATTGTCACACCATATGGCTAACTTCTGGTCACACCATTTGTTACTAATATCAATATTGATAAGGAGGATGTGGATATCAAATGAAATCTGTGTTGGTTGGTTGTGTAAGATATTTGTCTCAGACATGGGTAATAGAAAGCTACGAATCCGGAATGAGTATCACACATATTAGGAATTAGGAATGAGACCTAACTAACTGCATTATACAAACCAGGCAAGATATTTACATGTATTAAATAATACAAATATCTATTGTTTTTCTTTTTATATACATGTCTTCTCTGTAATCTACTCAAATACACGTCAACTCGTTTCCCACACCTTCTAAACCATCTTTCATTCATTTCGATTTAGTAAGAAAAATTATTAATAAGTGAGGGGATTAATGATCGATTCATGTCTTATGCGTATGAAAAATTCAGTTAGAAGGATAGAATCCACCTTGTATGATCTACAGGATCTCCGATAGAAATTAGTTATTGTTAAGGAGTAGTGAAAACCAATATCATCGTGATAAAAAGTAATAATAATATTTTTTTAAAAAGAAACTTAAATTAGTCTTAGAGAGACCCCTATTAAACAAACTCTAAATTTAGTATACAATAATTTTCTTACTTAAATATTAAAGGATTTATTGAAGAATCTTAGCTGAGGAAACACAAACTTGAACGGCAAAAACTAGTAATACAATCCCACAATGGGTTCTTTGAAAAAATAAAAATAAAAATCCCATCTTGTGCTTTTGCCCACATCACATCCACTTTTGTCCACGTCCTCAACCGGATTGATCCAAATTTCTCCATTTATGGGATTTTCTCCAAATATTTCTCAATTTTTTCCAATTTTTATTTTTGGTCCCATTCCTCAATATATTCATTCCTAACTACTAGTCAGAATTCATCAACTATTCTCATCCTTCTAACTCTAACCCAATTCACACACACCTCTTGATCTCTTATTACTTATACCACTAAAAATATGATATGAAACCATCTTTTCCACACTTTTCTAGATCCAACACAATCATTCAATCCTCTTGCTTCACTTTTCAACATGACATACAAATACTACACTCCTTCCTCGTTCTATTATGGTTATAGCTTGTCCCTCACCTAATCTTCTTCACAATTCACATCACACACCCAATTCTCTCATCCCTCTTATCAATTTCCGTACCATCATCAATTCCAAATTTTCAATATCTTACAATTGATCACATATCATTCTTGATTATCATCCTATCATATATGCAACCAATAACCATGAAAATTTTCAGCCCTTCCAATTCCTTCCTTAGGAATGTTGTGTGTCCATCCGACACCATATTCCTCAAAATCCACAACACAATTAGACTTATATAGTTTAAAATCTTCCTCCTCCTTTTCCCTAGTATTTTTTTTTCTTGAAGAAAAAAAAATTCTTCTTCCTACCTTTTCCTTTTTCTATGGATCAACAAAACAAAAAAAGTTTCCAAAACCCAAGAAATGTAATATTCAACAAATATGAGATGGGTAAAGTATTGGGTCAAGGAAACTTTGCAAAGGTTTACCATTGTAAAAACCTTTCAGCAAATGAGAGCGTAGCCATCAAGGTGATAAAGAAAGAGAGGCTGAAAAAAGAGAGGTTGGTGAAGCAAATCAAGCGCGAAGTTTCAGTGATGCGTCTCGTTCGCCACCCTCATATTGTTGAACTCAAAGAAGTTATGGCAACAAAGGGAAAAATCTTTCTTGTAGTGGAATATGTAAAAGGAGGTGAACTCTTCAACAAGGTGGCGAAAGGAAAATTGAATGAAGATGTTGCTAGAAAGTACTTTCAACAACTCATTAGTGCCATTGATTTTTGCCATAGTCGTGGTGTCACGCATCGCGATTTGAAACCGGAAAATCTACTCTTAGATGAAAATGAAGACCTCAAGGTCTCCGATTTTGGACTCTCAGCGTTGCCAGAACAACGCCGAGAGGATGGGATGCTTTTAACTCCGTGTGGAACCCCTGCTTACGTGGCACCCGAGGTTTTGAAGAAGAAAGGTTATGATGGTTCTAAAGTTGACTTATGGTCTTGTGGGGTAATTCTCTATGCTTTACTTTGTGGATATCTTCCTTTTCAAGGTGAGAATGTTATGAGAATTTATAGAAAGACTTTTAGAGGCGAATATGAGTTTCCTGAATGGATTTCTCCACATGCTAAGTTATTGATTTCAAATCTTCTTGTTCCTGATCCTAAAAAGAGGTATTCAATTGTTGATATTATGAATGATCCTTGGTTTCGAGTTGGGTTTGTTAGACCCATTGCATTTTCCATGAAGGATTTAAGTATCGAAGACAACGACAAAGATATCAATATTGATTTCAATGAGGTTGGTGAAGATGATGTTGATATTCCTGAATTGGTAATGGTGAAACCGTCTCGTCCTTTTTATAATGCATTCGAGATAATTTCATCGTTGTCACATGGTTTTGATCTTAGGAGTTTGTTTGAGACGAGGAAGAGGTTGCCATCGATGTTTATATCAAAGTTTTCGGCTTCAACAATGTTGGAGAAACTTGAGGTAATGGCGAAGAAGTTAAATTTGAAGATAACGGGGAAGAAGGAGTTTGTGGTGAGAATGGAGGGCGCGAGGGAGGGGAGAAAGGGAAAGGTTGCGATGACAATGGAGGTATTTGAGGTGGCGCCGGAGGTGGCAGTGGTTGAGTTTTCTAAGTGTGGTGGAGACACATTGGAGTATGTTAAGATGTGTGAGGAACAATTGAGACCTTCACTCAAAGATATTGTTTGGAGTTGGCAAGGTGACAATCATAATGATAATAATCCTCAATAGTAACAACTAGTATAGTTTGAAAGATGATTTTCTATGGAGTCCACAATTCAACAAACGTTTGATCTTAATTGAATAATTCAAATTTCAAATAAATTTTTTATATTTGATGTGTCGAACTTAAATTATGAGCTATCCTATCATTAGTAGTTGGTACCCTTTGCTATTGCTTGAGTGTAGGCAATATCTACTTTGATTCATACTACTATGTAAACTTGGAGTTTGTGATATGAATTGTTTGAAGCATATTGATATAACAAACTATGGTACTAAAAATTCGTTAAAGGGTAAGGAGATATTATTATTTTTCATTTGTTTTTTTTTCTTTCTTCAAAGCTAAACAAAAATACGTGTTTGTTAATATCTTAACATAATTTCATGGAAAATGGATTTTTTTTTTTGTGTTGAAGTTTGTTTAATAAATGCAGTTTGAGAACGAAGAGTGTGAGAAATGGTGACAACAAAACAACATAATGATACTAGAAAATTATCTAAAATTCTAATCATGAAGTATACTTCTACCTAGTCTACCTAGCAGTAGAACTTCATGAACATTCTCGTGTCCACAATTAGGACATTATTTGATCAATGTTGACTATGATCGTAAATGTTTGTTTTTAAACAATGTCAATTGTAGTTAGAATTTCAGATAATTTTCAATAACTTTCGAAGTAGTCCCATGTTGAATTTTACTTTGCATCTATTTGTTGTTGCGGAATATATGCATTAAACATGCGTTTTTTCCACAAGTTAGTAATATTAGCTTCTTGTTTTCACATCAAAAAGCAATATAAACGTACGTTTGACGCCTCAAACGTGCAGACAAACACATCATTTATTCAATTTAACTTTTAAAAACTGTAATCAACCATCATACTATTGCCTTAATGTTAAATTTGATGCTGCTTACATAAAAAAATTATAATTATTCTATTGTTGATAAAAAGAAAAAAAAAGATTCGTAGATAATGGCCAACTAAGGTCCTTGATTTTTTGGAGGGTGAAGAAGCCTAAGTAACAATTGGAAGACTTGGACTGGGTTGTGAAGTTATATTTTTTCAACAATTTGATACTTATGTCACCCAAAATGGTTACTTTGATTGATATTTTTATTGGTGCTTTCTTTCGTACATATTATTTTGGCAAATAGTGTGGTTTGGCAAATAGCTCAAAAGATCATAAATTAACGAACGAGTAAATTGCAAGACAGCCAAGAGTGACATTTTGGACACATATCTATCATTGTTATTCATCATTGTAGGATAATTTGGATGTGCTCTTTTTGCATGTGTGGCCCCATTATACTCGTTTCAACCAAAAAGAATAATTTTAAAAGAGAAACATTGTGATATTTTTTTATAAATGGAAATTTTGATTAAGGAAGGAACATCTCATATAAACTCAAGGATAATATTAATTTTATAGAGGAATATTTTTAATAAAATTTATGTATATCATAACTCTTGCGTGATATTGGGTAAATCAGGTTACTTACACTTATCTGCTTCGTCCCTAGAAGCTGAAACCATCGCTTTACTAGAGGCTATCAAAATGGCTATTTCAAACGGATTTCACTCTGTCTGGTTTGAAATAGATCGTAAGTTACTTGCGGATGCCCTTTCGTCATCTACCGTTCCTAATACTGAGTTTGGAGATCTAGTCTCTCAATGTAGAATCCTTTTATCTACTAATTCTGACTTTACAATGTCGTTTGTTAAGAGGCAAGCTAATAAGGTTGCTCATAGTATTGCTAGAGCATCCTTATCTCACCCTAGCCCCTATGTTTTCAATGATGTACCATATACTATGTACTCTTTATTTATGAATGAAATGCACTAAATTTGACTTTGCTCAAAAAAAAAAAACTCTTGCATGATTTCAGACTTTTCGGACTTGAACTTATAGAAGGTTCAATCATCTTTGACAAACATAAACTCATATTCTTTGATCCATCGCAAGGTTTGTAATACAAGATGGAATCAAATCAAAGACATGGTAATGAGCAAGGGCGGATTTGGACTCACAATATCAGTGAGGCAAAAAAATTCCGTCAAATAATTAAATAATACTAAATTTAATAAAGATGTTAAAAGAGATCAATCAAATGCTCTAGCAGAATACTTGCGCTCTTTTTGTTTAAGCAAGTCGCAATTGCGTAGAAATTAAAAAATAAAAAGATCTATGTATTGATATATGAATAAAAATATAGACCGATGAACAAATTGTACAAAACATTATTTATGTATTAAATACGGGTAAAAATATAGACATGTGTATAAATTAAAAATAAAATCGATCCCCGTATTAATATATAAGTTAAAGTATAGACACAGAATTAAAAAAAAAATAGGTTCCTTTACTAATATACGAGTAAAAATACAGACATGTGTATATATTACAACAAAAAAAAAAGTTCATGTATTAATATATGATTAAAAATATAGACACATGTATAAGCATAAAAGATGTTTGTATTAATCTATGAATAAAATTACAAAGTAAACTAATAAAAAAAGTAAAAAAATAATAATTTTGGTGTGGCACTTGCCACACCATGCCCAATTCAAATCCGTCCCTGGTAATGAGCATGTAATATTGACACCCTTGCTAAGCTATGAGTGACAACATTCACTTGTCTCCTAACAAAATTTATTTTAAAGTTTATGAATTGTTGTAAAAGTGACCTACAATAAGTTATGATATTGCCAAATTCGGCTTGGTTATTATTCTTATTCACATATGCTATCAACCACTAATTTACAATCTAGTTCAATGTGCACATCTGATAATCCCAACTGTCCAAGCCACAAAATTGCATCACGTAAACCCACCGCTTCAGTATGTTTTTTTAACTATATTTTGAAAAAAATATAAGCAATGAATATTTGTGATATTCTTCTATTTGAGCACTCCTATCAATATGTTTTTTTAACTATATTTTGAAAAATATATTAATTTGGAAAAAGAGTTAATTAATAAAAAATGGTTTAAACTTTTAATATAAATAAATTATCATAAATATGTTAAAGAGCGATTAAAGAAATTTTGTGTTTGTTATAAATAAGTTACAAAATTCAAATGCAACTTTTTTTCAATAATAAATTACAAGTATATAAAACATTAATATATTTTTAAATAAATTTCTATTTTTGATGAGAATATTGAGACCATTTGTGGGGAAAAAATCAGATACGAAAACATGTGACTTGAGTCCATTTTATCCGTATTATGTGGAGGCAATGGAAGGTATGGAAAAGACATGCAAGAAAAAAGAGAAAAATATAATAAGAAAGAAATAGAGATGAGATTGTTGCATAGTGGGACCTCTATAACTAAGATTCTAAGAACACACCATCAGCTGACTCAGATCATACTCAGTTTTGTTAAATGTGGCTCCAAATTATGATCCCTAATAGTGTTGTTTTTATTTTATGCCATGGATTGATGGAACTAAACACCACTCATGAAGACCAACTTGTCAAGTTGCATATACGATGTTAATTGGACACATCAAAAAACATTATGATTCCCACGGGTTGAGCCCCCACCTATATACCTAATTATAATTCATGCATGAAGGATTATCAACAATGAATAATAAAATTCTTATCCTAAAAAAATAAATAAAAATCTTAATAGTAAAAGGAAGAGTAATAAACACCGATGATTTCAATATATTCATTTCGTTTCAGATCATCAGATGGTTAGGTGAATGTCAAATGTATGCTTAGTTAGGTGGTGAATTATATTTTATTTTTGTTTTCCTTTCAAGTCTTAATGAGATGTAAACCTACCAGGCGAATGTCAAAACGATGATTTATTTTTGTTTTTCTCTTAAGTGATGTAAACTTGAAAATAGTTTTGTCATTACTTACTATGAACCATTGGTCCACATAGCCCATAATAGTCTTGTTAGGTTTAATAATGTATAGTTATATTAGACTTAGACCTATTTATGAAATCGGATTAAAGTGGTTCAGGTCGTCCCGTTTAACACTTAACTCTTACGTACACACCAATAATTTTTTTTTACATTATAACTTTTTTTTAATAAAAAACGTGTTCTTTTTTATATATTTTGTTGCAAGTTGCAAATTATGTTGACTAATAATCCACATCAACTAACCTTAACCCCAACATCATCTTCGTCCTCTCCCAACCAACCCTCTCCATCAATCTCTTCCTCCACACCTATATCTTCTTCTCCCTCAACTTACGCCGAACATGGTATCGTTAAACCCCGCAAGCTTTTTAACTTACATACCTCATCTCAAAATTCAATATTTCCCTTAACTACAAACTCTATAGATGCATTACATGACCCTAATAGGAAAATGGTCATGAAAGACAAATATGATACTCTTATTGTAAATAATATGTGGGGCTTAGTTTCCCTCCGTCTAATGCTAATGTTATTCAAAGTTTGTGGATTTTCAAGCATAAAAAGAATTCAAATGGATCTGAGTGGTACAAAGCTCTTCTTGTAGGTAATGGAATGCACCAACAAACAGGTGTTGATTGCGGTGAAAAATTCAGCTTCGTAGTCAAATCGGCTATCATTTGCAGAGTGCTCAGTGTTGTCTTGTCAAAATCATGGTGCCTTCATGAATTGGAAGTCAAAAATGTCTTCTTGCACGACAATCTTAATGAAACAACATACATTCTCCAACCTCCAGACGTTCGTCATCCTCAATTCTCATACCATGTCTGTTTCCTCAAAAAGTCTCTTTATGGACTTAAACAAGCACCTCGCACCTAGTATCAACGGTTCATTGATTATGTCGCTACGATGAGATTCTCTCACAACATTTCTGATCATTGATTAACTATTTATCATAATGGCAATGACATGACCTATATTTTCATCTATGAAGATGACATAATCCTCACTGCTTCATCAAACTCTCTTTGTGAGAGTATATTATGTCCAAGTTGTGTTCTGAATTTGTAATGAAGGATCTTGGACCTTTGAGTTATTTTCTAGGCATCTCTGCTACTCTACATTCGGGAGGTACACTAGTGTAAAATTGACATAAGAATTATGTGTATTATACCTATTTTATTAAAAAAAAGGTGTGAAATATAAATAAGGTGGCAATTTTGTAAATATATTGTAAATTTTGTTTTTGTGAGTAAATTTCAAAACCTGATTTTAAGAATAAATGGGGTCAAATATGAAATAAAAACAAGGTGGTAAACTTGTAAATATTATTTTATATATGATTTTAAAAAAAAAGGTGTGAAATATTAGTATATTAATTGTTATGTTAATGTTTTTATTTCTTTGTCAGGATTCGAACCCTTGATCTCCAACTTTTCAATCTTTAGATTAAACAAACTTAGCTACTTATACTCCTAAATATGATTGCAAACCTGATTTAAAAAAAAAGAAGGTATAATATCTTTTGTCATATGTTGTTTTAAAAAACAAACAAAATAATCTTTTATTAACAAATTTTCCCCATCTCACTCCCACTATAACTAAAAAAAAGAAACAA
>Ga0315913_1005988_pt1 | contig 14743 bp, 4 predicted proteins | sample MpolsnodulesMG_FD_207736 | JGI IMG/M metagenome (GOLD analysis project Ga0315913, IMG submission 207736) | Medicago polymorpha root nodule microbial communities from Los Angeles, California, United States - small nodules | ecosystem: Host-associated > Plants > Roots > Nodule | place: USA... | reverse complement strand
GAGAAGAGAAAACCCCAAAATGTTCCTCTATTTCTCGAAACCCCCAAATCTCCAATCCCACGAATCCTATCAATCTTCCTTCACTAAAATCAACCAACCCACGATTCAACCCAACCCATGAAAATCTTTGCGAAATCGTTTGTGGCTTGATTCAGCCCAACGACTCAACCAACCCTCAAAGACACAATCGATTCAAGGTCAAAGGTATCTTCTCTCCCAATCTTATAGTTGTTTTCGTCAACTTGTATGTAAATAAATTGATCATACAAGCAGCACGTAGAAGGAGAAATTGGTAAGGTATTTTTTTTCATCCCTAGATAAGCAAATTGCATTCTATCTATACCCACTTTTGGTGATGTGAGTACGGATAAGTGTAGCTAGAGGTTCAGTGCTCACGATGATTACAACGTTAAGTCGGCTTATCATCGTATTATGGAAATTCTGGTTGCTAACAGGTAGCTTCTAGTGGAAGGAAGTTGAAGGAATTGTGGAGCTTAAAAATATCGTAGAGAGTTAAAGTTTTCCTTTGACGAACGGTACGGTGAGGAGTTCAGTGTCTGGATAGATGTATTCATTGTGACGAGTCTTACGAAATGGCTAGCATGTTTTTTTTTCCCGGATGTCCTAAGGTAGAAGAAGCCTGGACCAAAGTGGGTTTGTGGTCCGAATAGTAGATGGTTTTGTGGTTGTGAGTTTTTAGATCCTTGATTCTTTATCGCAGCATAATCTATGTTTGTTTTCAATTACATTGTGGGGTATCTAGAAGTGCAACAATGATAAGTTGTGGAATGACGTCGAAACTCGACCTTTTGTGGCTGTTCTTTTAGCGCACAACATGTTATTGAGATTGTAGTAGATTCGGCAACGACATCTATAGAAAACTCAGCACCAATTCTGTTTTTGGTGTCATTCTAAAAACTTGTACAGTCTCTCTTTATTTTTCCAAAACTTAAAGATAAGTTTCATTATGAGACAAACAAATAATGTCGCTCATTTACACGCTAGTTTTCAATTCATGATCATATTTTGTTTTTGAGAGAAAATTATGATCATATGACTTCTTTTATTGTGACTTGTATTGTGAATGAAATCAGTAAATTGTGTTTCTGTAACAAAAAAATGAAGTCTTTCATGAATTATCTCAATCACTGTGTTTCAAAAAGACAATCTTCTCTAAGAGAGTGTTAATCTCCGCAATTCCAAGTAAACAAATGTGAATTACGTGGAGTAATTTTTATCGGAAGATGTTAATTTTATAGTTAGATGTATCAATATTAATTTTATTAAATAGGTTAGATTGTAATTTTTTGAAAGTTATACAAAAAAATTGGGTTATATTTAGATGACTTTGAGTTTGATGACTTTATCTATATCTCTCTCGTATCATTAATCTATCGTTCTCTCTTATCTAAAATACATAAAAGTTCAAAAATCACCCAAGTATTTTTCAAAGAATCCCCGTTCTCCCTCAATCGTTTTCCCTCAGCAACACAACAAAGCCGCCAGTTTTGTTTCAATATCGTTGTCTTTGTTGTGAAATCAACTAGTATTATAAAATATAAAATAAAAGAACAACAACAACTAACTTCAATTTTGAGTAACACCGATGCCAAGCCAAAGGAGCTTCATCTCATGGCCACTTGTTGAGGGTACATACCCTTAACATGTGTGACATTTTGCCCTTTATAACATCCCAAGTGTGACATTATGATATTTGAACATCCATTTTTTAACAACTTTTGTGACAACTTTTTCTCTCATACTTACATTGTGTTTTTAGTTTCTCTCTCTATTGCTTTGGTTTTTGTTTCACTACCTATATTTCTTTGTATATTTTGGTTGTTAAACAAGTTGTCCCAACAAAAGTTTGTTCAAACAACATTCCTCTTTAAAAAATGACAGTACACTTTATTTTACCCTATATCATCAAATCAAAACAGGATACAATGATCGTTTTTGTTCTACCATGGGGCACAAGTGAGCAATTTCAAACTCAATCGGTTTTTCTAGTTAATTGCACCAAAACTTTGCTATCTAGATCCGCTGCAGTCAATTTTTTGCGCATTTAGGACAATCATGGCTTTTTTTATCAAGATCAAACGATCTATATTTTATAATTTTGTTACTTGTTTTTGCCGGTGTCGGCACGTATTCATTACCAAATGAACCAATTTTGATTGAAATCGCCAAAGGCTTTAGTGAGACAACAATGATTCGATGAAAAGTACTCCCTCCGATCTCAAATATAAGAAAAGATTCTTTTTTTAGGTTCATTGAATAATTAATGTATCTGCTTTACATTGTAGACCAGATACATTAACTACTCAATGAACCTAAAAAAAGAATAAGAATATTTTCTTATATTTGAGACCGGAAGGAGTAGTAAACATGAGTGTCGTATCAGAAGACAATTGTTGTTTTGACATTCATTGTGTCTTAGTGACACAAGTAAATATTCACCAGCCTACCAATTTCACCAACCTATCAATCCTACTTAAAAACTCAAACCTGACTACATTGCTGTACAGTGCTCTGCTTGAATGAAATTGCTAACTAAAAATCATGAACCAGCTTCGTGGTCTACCCTCCAAACAATGAAGAAAAATCAATTGAGAATGTTTCAAAGAAATCTACAATGCATGGTCTTGGGTTATGCTTGGAAGGGCGGTAAATGCCCCCTCACGCTTACGGGTATACAAGTTCAGGGAATATTGAACTTCTAAAATATCTTAAATACACAATCTTTGCCACCCTTGTTTTCACCGGTTAAACAAAGACGCTATTGGAAGAGCTTGGGATTTTTATACTTTAAGTATGTCCAACATTAATAGTTTTCAATAATAACAGGTTTGATGCTATTTATCACCTGCTCTTGACCATACTCAACAATTATTAAATATCAAGGTCCGCTCATTCAAAAGCATCAAATTAAAATGATCCAAAATGTATGTATTGCCCAAGAACACAAGCAAAACATCAGACAATAACATATTGTTGCTACACAAAACTGAAATGAAATCTAAAATTAAGCAAATCAAATAAGGTTCATGATATAAAACTGATCCAACAACACAAAAAAAAACTTCATATTAGCTTCTTCTAAGCACGGGCTGGAGGAGCTCCGGGTCCAGCAGGGCGTGGACCAGCTTGACCTGGCTGGCCGGGCCTGGGTGCGTCATCCTTGAAAAAGAATTAAATAAACCAATTAGACACCACCAAATGAAATATATAGCATAATTAAGAAATATAAAAGAAACAATTTCATAGCTAAAGAATCAAAAGTCTTGGTATAATTATAGCACATCCTCCAAAAGTAAAACATGCATCATATATCATACATATACACTACTACCCACTCAAGCAACAAGATATATCTTCAACCAAAAGAGAGGTTGATCAAAATATGAAATCTAAATTGGGATATTTTGAAGGAAAAAAATTGCTGGCATTTGGCAGAGGAAGAAAGCCAGGCTAAATGATAGCAGGCATTCACAATCACATTATCAAATAACTACAACCTTCAAACAACATGAAAAGGAAATGACATTAACAGTCTACAAAACAAATGTGCTATTGACGTAGCATTTGAGAAAAGATAGGAAAACATTGTTCCAAATGTCTAAATCAAGATATCAATTTTTAAGAGTTACTAACGTAGCACATGGCATTGCACCACCATCTTTCACAAATTGGCACACTATATCATCACTACTTCATTCTACTGGTTAAATAAACCAAGAGCCTGTTTGAATAAACAGCTTATTTGCAGCTATATCATCACTACTTTATACTACTGGTTATATAAACCAGTAGCCTATTTGGATAAACAGCTTATTTGCAGCTTATTGTGATAAGTGCTTATGCATAAGCTTGCATAAGCCATTTTTAAAGAAAAAGATAAAACATCATTAAATTTTGTCTGATATAAGTTGTTTCTATAAGTATATTGGAGAACTTATGAAAATAAGCTGAAAAAACTTGTAAAAATTGCCATAAGCTATTTTCATATGTTTTCCCAAACAGTCTCGGAAAACTTATGCCAGTTGATAAGCTCAAATAAGCCAATCCAAACCGACCCTAAATCAAATCCAACAAATAAACGGACAATTGTGATAAATTTAGGGGCCCAACCTGAATTCTTATCATTGTAATAAACCTCTCAACATTAGATTTCAGAGGCAATGGTGTGACTCTACTAATTATTATAAATTATATAAAAAAAAAACAAGCTTTCAGCATTTAAAGTTAAAACCACACATTTACATAAAGAAAAACTAGAAAAATAAAAAAGGGAATTACCCTGCGCCTAATGAAACGCTGTGGAGGCTCACGCTTCCTCCTGTCAGTGCGAGATCTGACCCTCACAACATGAGAGTGAATAGCACATGACACACAGTACTGCATCTTAACGTACAGCTTAGGAAGAGTGTATTCTACAATTTACAATAACAAAATCAATAACACAAATCTGAAACTTTGTTGAATAAATTAATAGATGAAAAGAGGGCAAAGAACATTACGATCATAAACACAAGCTTCCTGAACATCTCTAACTGCAGCTTGTTCAACAATGTTCCTCACAAGAAAACGCTTGATAGCCTTATCCTATTTAACAAAAAAAAAAAATCGATTCGATTCAATATAAGATTCACGCAAATACACAAATTTGAAAGCGTGAAGGAAAAAAAAGGATGAAATACCTTAGGACAGCATTTTCCACAGTTGGAGCAACGGATGAATTTGACATGGCCACGGCCATGCTTGTTACGACCTCCATTTCTACGCTTGAACGTCTGATACAATTAACAAACAGATTTAATGGTGAGATTGAGAATATCAGATACGAAGATTAACAAAAGTGATTGGGATTGGGATTCCGATCGATCGAAACCTACCATTGTTGCCAAGCTCCGAGCACTTCAGCAGCCGCAATGCCTCTAGGGTTACGTTCGAGTTGATGCACTGAGATGAGATGTGTGTGAATATATATGAATGTTATTTTTATAATTGACCCCATTGTTTTTTGTTTTCCACTTTTCACCCCCGCTATTTCTTTTACAACCCCTTTTTTGGTTTCATTGTTTTTTTTCGAATAAAATCATCATTCCTTCAAAAATTAAATAAAATCATAAGGTTTAGTTGTAACATTATTATTTTCTCCTTAGAAAAAAACTATAACATTATTTGGTTTTAGAATGGAAAAGAAACCACGTCTTTTTTGTTTGTTCGTAGACAAAGTGACAATTGTCACTTAAGCTCACGAACACAGTTGTGAGATTATGAGTTTGAATTCGGATAAAAATATTCAGTCCAACAACATTGACATTTGTTAGGTTATATGGTCATGCGGACAAGAAATCAATCTCCATTTGAGTATTTTGTGACACAAACTTTTTAAATTATAAATCTAGTAGCACTAATGGCAAAACGGAAAATTTAATCACCTTTCTTACATTAAAAAAATATATTTATCATTTGATGTTGTAGTTTTTAATTTAACTAACGTGTTTTTAATTCAAATTTAACAAATTAAGGTTGTTGTAGATTTGGTTTGTTCGTATTGCTTTAAGACTATCGTGTTTCCAATATTTGAATGGATTTAAGTGAGTCTAAACAAGTTTAGTAAGTTGACTCGCAATATCGAGATGGATTTTTGGTTCTTAAACTATAAATTTGGTTGCAGAGACCCATGACCAACCCTATTAGTGGGTGTTTGTTAAATTGTGCATGCAATTTTTCATGATTATGTTTCAAATTACTTTTGTAACCTTACATATTTTAAATTCATGTATTTCTCCTAATTGCAAATTATGAATCAAGGCAAAAACAGTTTTGGAAAGCAATAGAGATGGCATCCAATAACCCAACTAAATACCATCCCTGAACTGCAAAATGAATATGAAAGAAAACACGAGCTAGATCCTCTGCATCACGTCACAAGTAACATAAAATATTGGACACCGCACTCCTTTGTCTTGCCACCAGACTCTAGTGGGCAAACATCCATGACACATCCGCCAAAGGAAATTCTTAATTTTTGGTGGTGCCTTTAACTTCCATATACCCGACCAAAATTCTAGACGACGTAAATGTGAGGTGTCTACCAATTCTTCCATACATAGCTTGTAAACGCTCCTAACAGAACAAAAGCCATTTTTCCCTGCTTTCCAAACTAACCGATCATATGTGACTCGAGATATCAACGGTGTATTCAAAGCTCATGTTGCTATATCTTCGTTAAAATTTTAATGAACGAGGCTCACATTCCACCTTTGATGTGTAGTATCGATCAAGCTATCAACCGCGTAGTTTTGAAGCAAAGGGAAACCAAGCATATTACCGTTAATACATCTACATTTCACATCCAAGGCTCATCAAGAACAATGGTAGAAGTTACCTGCACCGATGCACCAACGTGCGCCACCACGAACAATGAAATGACTTGCAAAATATTTCGCCAAACATAACTTGGATTATGACCCAATGTGGCTGTGAGACTACTTAGAGAAGGAAATTGTATTAATTTATACACCTGCTTTGGATTTTCGTATATTTTATATTATATTAAATAAAAAATTATATAAAAAAAAAAGGTTTTGGATTATATAATTTAAGGGGTATTTTGGGAAGAAAAAGAAGACACGGTGAAACACATAGAGGAAAAAGTAACGGCGAGTATATATACCCTCAATTCTATCTTGCAAAAGTGGACGGGACAAACAACAATCGCAGCCATGGGAAGAAGTAAAACCCTAATTCCCTTCTCATTTTTTTTCATTCATTTCTCTGTTTCTTTCGTTTTTATAATTTATGTTTCTGATGAATCCATGAATTCTTATTTCATTTTTTTAAAGAGATATGATGATGTTTACATTGGTCCGTGTTTCTGATTCACCCTGACAGACAACCTCTTCCAATTTCTGATCTCTTTTTCAAACTTTTTTTTTATTTTTTTTATTTTTGTGATTTAGGATTTAGGGTTTATAGATCACGAGCTGAAATTTCATTATATTTACGACAGCTATTGCATTAATTTTATTTTCTGTTTTGATTTGGTGTTGCTGTAAGTTGAATCTAAATGATGTTTTATTTGTTTTAAATTAATTGTGAACTTGATGAGTTTATTAGAATGAATGATTTGTTTCGAATAAGTTCATTTTTTCCAATGTTTCATGATTTATTACAATATTCTGTAAAAAAACAAAATCAGTTTTGATTAAGGGTCCATTTGGATTGGCTTATTTTTGCACTTATGCAAAACAGATGCAAATAAATAAGTGTTTATATATTATTCATAAGTCTCTCAAGATAGTTTATGAAAAAACAGCTTAAGATAAAATCTTAGTTAGTGATAACTTATCAATTAACTTAAATGCTTGTTTATTTGCGTAAACTTTTTTCAGATGCTAAAAAATAAGCCATTTCAGATGGACCCTGAATATATAATTTGTTTCAGATTTGAAATTCGGTATGATGCTTTTGAAATTGACACTAGGTTTATACGTTAATTTTGTGGCCAACACTAATAATATATGAGCCACTGTTTGTCATGCTTTATGTTATTGTATACTTGATAAACCGATATGTATTGTGGCATGCTTTATGTGAACTTTTATGTGAGTATTCGTAATACACAATGGAGTCTATTTTTTATGTCTATCGTTTTATCTGAAATTAAAATCTCCTGTTTTCATTTGTGTTCATTTGTAATTATATGGAACAAGCTATGATAGAACTGATTCTTTTTTTTTTGTCTATGGGTACTATTTGTGTGATTGTAATCATGTTTGTTTTATTTATAGGACCTGCAAGGTGTTACCGTCAAATTAAGAACAAGCCATATCCAAAGTCACGTTTCTGCCGTGGTGTTCCTGATCCCAAGATCAGGATTTACGATGTTGGCATGAAAAAGAAAGGTGTTGATGAGTTTCCTTTCTGTGTTCATCTTGTCAGTTGGGAGAAGGAAAATGTGTCCAGTGAGGCACTTGAAGCTGCTAGGATTGCCTGCAACAAATACATGTCAAAATTTGCAGGAAAGGATGCATTCCACTTGAGAGTTAGGGTTCATCCTTTCCATGTTCTTAGGATCAACAAGATGCTTTCATGTGCTGGAGCTGACAGGCTTCAGACTGGTATGAGAGGTGCTTTTGGAAAGCCGCAAGGTGTTTGTGCTAGAGTGGCTATTGGGCAGGTTCTTCTTTCTGTTCGTTGCAAGGACAACAACAGCCATCATGCTCAGGAGGCTCTCCGTCGTGCTAAGTTCAAGTTCCCTGGCCGTCAAAAGATCATTGTTAGCAGGAAGTGGTAAGTATTTGTTCTATTGGCAGATTTGAATAGTAATATATTACCTTGTATCCTCTGTAGGTTTGTAGTATGGTATTACTTTGCCCTTTTACTTCAATCCATGTTTTAACTATATTCATTGCTGTTTTAAATGCTTCTTCAGGGGATTCACTAAGATTAACCGAGCTGATTATCTGAAGTTAAAGTCTGAGAACAGAATTATGCCTGATGGTGTGAATGCTAAGGTAATGTGAAGCTGCATATGAATTCATTGTACCGCATGTTGGATATTTGTTTCTTCCTGCTAAAGACATACTTTTTGCTAACTTGAATCATGTTAGTTTGGAATATATTGGGGCATGTGTCTGATTCGTGAATATAATCTGTTTGAACACTCGATTGGTACTTTTCTTCAGTTAGTTTTGTCTAAGTAATCCGCCTTTCAACTTACAAGTTCTTTTTGTGATTTTACAGCTTCTTGGATGCCATGGACCATTGGCCAACCGTCAACCGGGAAGAGCTTTCCTGACTGCCAGCTGTAATGATGAGGCTTAGGCTTGTTTGTTATTTTGAAATTTTCGTATTTGAATCACATTTGTTTTGCAAGAGCGACTTTGAATTTTGCTATTATTTTGTCTGCATTTCATATTAAACTGAGTTCAGTTAGCTTCCGTTTTGAAGACAACCTTGAGTTGATGATTTAATCTTATATGTTGTTATGGTTGACTTGCTATTTCTCCTTTTAGTATTTAATGTGTGAGAAGAAAAACTTTCCATAGAGATTTGGTATATTTGGAACCAAACTTTTCTTATTTTACTCATCCAAATCTACCTTACTTGCAAATCTCACTGATTCGGTGATTATCACGAAATGGGTTCAGTTTCTTTGAAAATTGGTGATGGAACAGCAAGATTCATAAGAGCATCACTGTGTTCTTCAGCGTTTGACATTCTTATGTTTTAATTTGTCATAACAAGTACAACCAATCTCTTTGCTCTTGATTCTCTCTTTTCCTCAAAATTTCATTTGAGAAATGGCTTTTTTTTAAGTCATAATACTCAAGTTATTTTGCAACATACAGCTTTACATCTAAAAAAAAATAGTGAAATGATACTTGAAAAACCATTTTATAACAATTTTTTTGACAACTTTCTCTCATTCTCACGTTATATTTTTACTTTTTCTCTCTATTGCTATGATTTTTGTGCTAATACATGCATTTCTTTGTAAAAATTTGGTTGTCACATAGGTTGTCAAAAATATGGATGTTAAAATAACATAACTAAAAAAATACTTATGTTATGTTGCAACATACATTTTCACATCCTTTTACAGCTTTTTATTATTCGTACAACTTTTTTTATTGAAATCGCAACTCTATGCCAGTCTTGTAAAATCACTTTGTAAAAGCACTATTGTAAAATTTTTGTTTAAAATGCCGTTTGTTATTTTTTGTTGAGTAACTATTTAACAAAATATTTTTTATTTCAGAGATAAAAACTGAAAAATTAATCCAAAGATATTGTAAAAACACTTACCAGGGCCTACTTATTGCTCAACTCAATGCCTATTTGTTTACTCTTGGCACAACAAGCACCGCCCAGAAACAGTGGTGGTGATATACACTCATCTCTCCCGTGCCATGACTTTTGCTCCAAATTTTCGTCGCTATGAACCTGTGTTTTTTGAGCTTCAATTCACAAATTTGTTTCTTCATCTTTCAATTTTAGTGAGAGGTGTTCTCTGGCTGAAACTGATGCATTGTACTTGAGCATCGTTGACTATGGCCAGTCCATGGCCACAGCCACAACTATGCAGCTATCAAATATGAACTTGCTGGAATTAGTGTCAATGCAATGCGCCACGAAGTCATTAATGGCTTTAAGAGATTTCAAAAAGGCAGACTTTGTTGCAAGAGCTCTTGCATGAGTAGGAAATTCTGCAAGGTTATATACCAAGATTGAACCATAGTTACATCGGTAACTCGGATGAGTATAACTTTTAGTATTTATAGTGTAACTGGTGTAGCCTTGTGCAACGACAAAATATGAGATCGAATTTTTCGAAAAATATTGAAGTTCCTATGGGCTCTTACATTATTCACTTTAATATTGAACTAAAAAAACGCTTAAATAGATGACACAAGACTTATTGCTTATGAAACTCGAGGGACTAATTTTCAACTGGATAGTTATTCTCCTCCTTAAAAAAACTGGATAATTATTCTCTTGAGATTTTTTTAATGGATTAATTGCAGTCTTGGTTCCCCTATTTTAAAATTTAACTGTTTTGACCCCTTCCTCATATTTTGTAACTATAAAAATTTGATGTGATAAATTTTAAATGTCGTGGAATATGATCAGAAAATGGAAAAAATCAACATCGATGAAATTGTAACAAAATTCTCTTGAAAACTTCATTTAAAACATATCATATCGCAATATTTTAGACAAAATATTTGATAGAAGGACTAAAATTGTCGAATTTTAAAATAAATGGACCAATTTCACAAAATGATGAAAATAAGGGGTCTAAAACTGCAATTAAGCCTTTTTTTTTAATTTAATAAACAAGCCCTCAGTTTCAGATTGCTACAAGTCATTAGCATTATCGATCTTGCTTTTTTAGTTCAATGAACAATCGAAACTGTTATGAAATAAATCAAAGTTACAACAATATATTAGAATAATAAGATGAATGAAGTAAATAAATAGAATTAGTCCCAAAAAAAAAGAATGAGATAAAAAAAGAAAAATATATTTTTTTGCACTATACTCTTCAAATTCACATTCCAATGACATACCAGTCTGACAGGAATTACTAATCTTGTAAATTACATGCACATCAAAGGTCTAACATAACGTCCTTCAAAAAAATAAAAAATAAAGGTCAAATATAACGTATCGCCAACTTAAGCATTAATTAATGGAAATGCTTGGAAAAAATGAAAATGCTTATTAATGGAAAGGAAAATTCTTTGTGGCACGACAAAAGCTGTCGCATCAATTGCACGAATTCATCAATTTTCTCTCTTTTTAAAGTTTAATTCCAGCCAGATGTCTCTTTCTTTTTGTTTTGGTTAGGACACTTGCCTTTGATAAAAGAAAAATGGAATCACGAAGTTGTTATTTACGATATGGCGTACAATGTGCACCCTGATAGGCTTTGTTGAATTTACACTACAATATTTTCGAAGGATGCTTTGTGGCAGAAACACCTCTGCAAACTATTTGTGGAGAATATTGTGGTAATCCATTACAAAGTTAATGCAATTCATATTGTGAAATAATAATAATTTAGTTTATATATTATTTTACTTGTGTCAGAAAACAATATTTTATCTTGTGTCAAAAAATTGCTAAACAACATGAGGCGTACGTTATATATACAATACATATGGTACAGTATTCGTGCAAATGGTGCGACAAAGTTGTCGTGCCATATAACACTACTCGGAATGCTTGGAAAAAAGGAAAATGCTTATTAGAAAATAGATGTCCTCCAAAATATTCATAATAGAAACTATTTCTTTTTTAAACAGAGAACTATCATAACTCAAACAAATTCAATCATTGAAAATAATATATAAGCTCCTCTAGCAATTTTCACATTTATATTCAAAAAATATATTTAATTTGTCCACTCTGTATACATTTTGAAAATAACTTGTTTATATATAAATATTTTCAACTCCACCTTGTCATCTTTCGATATAATTAGTGGTATTAGTTACAAATATATTTGCAAGAAAAAATCACCTAACAGTTTGAAAAAGATCTTATACTTATGCACAGTTTTAAGTGAAACTCGAAAAAAAATGATTATTTGCATATGAACAATTCCAATCAAACATGCACCAGTAACTCCGACTTATTCATCTCACAAAAGAAACATGGTCAGGGAGGCAGGATTTCGCACAAGACTCTCATTCAAGCAAAGTAGTAAACCCTAGAAGCAAAAAATAAAATCTTGTCTTGTCTGAACATAAAATCCACAAGGCACGAGCAAACAATCACGTATTTTACTACAAGGAATGCAGCCATATATCACTCGAGGTTCTAAAGTGTAAGTACATAAACTGTTTTCTTAGAAAATGACCTGCGCCCTAAGGAAAGTCTTATCTATCACTTCACATTATTTTATTCCATCACTGACCGCGCTGCAAACCTGTTATCTCAAGTTCCACACCAAGCAGCACTTTAGAAAGTGCTATCATACACTTCACTGGCATATTTCCAGTTAATAACTTTCCAAATGTTCTTCAAATAGTCTGGTCTGACGTTCTTGTACTGCAATAACAAAAACAAAAGCATAAATAAGAAAATCCTTAGAAAACTAATGTGCCACTAGGAATCTCAGAACACAGTATGTTTTGAATTCTTTCTTAATGATTGTCAAACAGCATGATATGAGCTTCTATATTGATAAGCAACGCAAAATGAGATAAATATATTTTCAAAAAATTTGCACTTAAGGAACTGAAGTGTGCTGAATACATTTCTTTGCTGCGAGGAGGTAAAAAATATATTTTGAACCTAATATATGACCGGACATTGTTTCATCAATTGATTCATATAACCAACTTCGCCTAGTGAGGGAAGACTTGATTATTGTACTCTAAAGGGGAGGTAAAGCACAACTGAATCTATGATTTCACACACAGAGATAGTGGGGTAAAGACACGGGGAGGAAAAGGAAGTGAGTTTTAAAAATCTAACTTCTAACCAACATAAGAGGAGAAAAATAAATATTATACGGTAGTTTTAACAAATCATTGACCTGAAGCTTAAGTAAACTGTTGATTTATTTATTCTTGTATCAATTAAGCTGTCAAAGAAATGTAATCAAAATATGATACAATTTAGCAATTATTTTCTACTTCCATTATTCAAAATTAATTGAATTTAGTTATGAAGCTCTGAAACTGCAGAGGACGCTATGGCATCTTTTTGCCCCATCGTTATTGTTTAGGTTTACACTGAGTTCATAAAGCAAGATATTTTCACAATCACATTTTGATGCAGTACAACTGGTCAGGAATATCAAGATGCAAATAAATTTTACAATGCAGTAGAAAAACATTTGAAGGACAAGTTTCATGATGAATAGTCACTTCTACTTTGAAGAAAAAGATATTCTACCCATTTAATGATTTTGTAAGAATTTGATAGGAACCATAAATCATATAAAGAGTAAATAGCATAAAAACGAGGAAGTCAATAAAAATATGAGACTGCTTGAATAATAAAAAGATAACTGCACAATAACGAATATCCTAATGCCCACAGAGCCAAGCTCCTAAAGAGAACAATGTCCTCTGCCCATAACTAACACAAGAATAATTTTCATAAGATACCCATTCTTTCTCTCCTCAATCCATTCTCTCTCTCTCCTCAATCCCTATATAACTGACTCCCATAAGTTGGGTAACACTCTTTCCTCACCCCCTACCACATCAGCATTCTCTTTCATCCCTCTTATATTTTCTCTAATAAATTCCCACACTGCGGACATGGGTCTTAACAATCGGAATTCATGAGGTCTTGATCTTACTATCTCTCCAGATAGTATCTGTTCCATAGAAACCCCTGAGAAAAGCTAGGTTTAGTTCCTTGTCCTCAGTTTGTTTGCTTGAGACATTGTGTTTGTATGTCTTCAGGTCATGTGAGTTTATGTTAGTTCAGGTTTTCAATAGACCCATAATACATGTTTAATGCCAGGGAATGAAAAGGCTGAACTAAAGAAGAGTGGGCTAATTGAAATGTTTAGCTACAGGTGTATGAAGAGAGAGAGAGAGGCGAGAGAGGAATTGGAGAAAGGGGGAAAATAACCCCTGAGGAGTGTGTGCCACTGCCACGGAAAAGAGTAGTCAACATTTCTTGGAATCTCATGAGTTATAAATTTATAATCAACACACCGAGTCAATAACCAGCTTTGATATTATGTCACCACAGCAATTATGCTGTTACAAATTAACACCCAAGTCCAAAATTTTACCTGTAAGTAGTAGGCATGCTCCCAAACATCTATACCAAGCAATGGAACCAAACTTGGTCCTTTAGTAACCAATGGGTCCTGCAAATAAAATGTTCAAATTTACATCAGAAATTAAACAAACCAGAAATGATGTTGTACTTGTACGCATAGAGGATAAACATTATTTACAAAAGTTAAAAATAATGAGCATGACGGAAGGGGAAAACTGTTAACAAGTACCCATTTTTAAATATCATAAATCCTATCAACATGCAGAGTCCAGATACGAAGAAAATTGCATATAGAAAATGTTTAGTTATATATTCAATCCCAAGTCCCAACAATATCACTAGATTTAAAATGGGTCCTTGCACCATTTTTCTCTAGAAATTGGAATTCAATCCTGGCATTTTAAGAGAAAAAATGCAATCAAGTCCCTGAAATCAATAACCATTATAGCATCATCAAAATTGAACTTATATG
>Ga0315913_1005986_pt1 | contig 14745 bp, 6 predicted proteins | sample MpolsnodulesMG_FD_207736 | JGI IMG/M metagenome (GOLD analysis project Ga0315913, IMG submission 207736) | Medicago polymorpha root nodule microbial communities from Los Angeles, California, United States - small nodules | ecosystem: Host-associated > Plants > Roots > Nodule | place: USA... | reverse complement strand
ACCCCCTTGCGAGCTGAAGGACGTGGAGCCAATTCCTTCTTGGTGACGATGTGGCCTTTGTTCAATCCAACGAACAAACCCGTACTTGGTTGTTTAGGAGCCATTTGTCCTGTTCCAGAACGAACAAACACAGTTCAGAATAGATCATGATGAAGAAGAAAACGTAAGATCTTCAAGGGAAAGATGGTTTACCTGTGGTGGCGGTGAGTTCAGAAACCCTAACACCAGAGAGAGTTCGGTGGAAGTGAAGAAGCTAAGCAGCTAGGGTTCTTTCGAGGATCTGCTTCCACTTTTTATTGCAAAGAGTTAAGTCGGGTCGTTGGTTCCTGTTTACTTTCACGGAAAGGCCCGTATAGGCCCATTAATCTTTTTATTACTCCTTTTTTATTGAGGGAAAAAAAAAGGCTAGTGTAGGAAGGAACAATTACCTTACTTCTTCATTTATTAATTTAGTCCCTTGCTTCCGTGTCATACTAACCTGTCTCTTTGGCCAGTTAAGAATGTTAAAAGTGTAAAAAAAAGTTATTGTTGAAATCATCAAATTTTTTACTTTTAAAAATTTGAATGCATAACTGTTCAATACATAAGTGCTATTGCATCGCAATTTATAATCATTTTACATTATCAATCTATATCCTATTTCTTTTTTTTGAAAGAAAAAAGTTTAAGTGAGTGCAACTCATGACACTCACCAAGGTTAAGGCATGTCTTAAGGCTCAAAGAGTGCTTGCATGATACTTATTGATCATCCATTAAAAATGTCCTCACATTGATAGTGGAAGTTGAACTTACGACCTTACATGTGAGTTAATTCCTTATCGACAAAAAGTGATATAGAAGAAATGAAGAGGAAAATTTATTTATGCAGATTAATCAATTGTGAACCATGGGAGTGATGAAGTGAAGTGGATGGAATTTTTTATGCAAAATGAAAATGAATACACATTGACATAATGTAAAATGACTTTTATCTAATAGCAATTGTGTATTCCATCAGATCACTCCTTTACATTATACTTTAATATGGTGTGATGTCAAGAAATAGTTGATTCATTTAAGGTGTCAATGTAAATTAGTTTACCACGTCTATTAAACTTTTAAAATATAATTATTAATCAATATTCATAAAAAAAAAATCATTTACATCCATACAACTTTATCTCATCTTTTATTTTTCAATTCCCTAGGTGACTTTTTACCAAAACAAACCTCCCTTGGGATGGAAAAAAATTAGTAAAAAATGAATCTAAATAATTGTTTTTATATATACTTTCATTCACTATTCATTAACCACGGTAGAGTGAGTGAGACATCATCTTATATATTTTATTTTTATTTTACATCATGTTCACTCCACTTTTTCGAAAAAATGTTCACTCCACTTTATCATTCGCACGGTCCCAATTGTATTTATTTCTCTGTGAACAAGGAGTGCAGGAAATTTATGTATTTAATCCAAATTTTATATTAAATTCATAAAAAAATAATATTTACTTCTGCTTATTACAATTTGTTTGGATATAATAATGATATTTGACACGTGTCCCCTTAAGCTTAGGGATAATGCATAATTTATTTAAGGGTCGGGGTTCGAAACCCGAATTTCCTCACTTTTCCACATTTAATTGTGCGAGCTTTAGCCATCCGCTGTTTTGACAAAAAAGAATATTGATATTTGACACAGTAATAATATTCAAGTTTACAACTTATGTAGAAAAAGTTTACAACAAAGAACAAGGACAAGGTAAACACAAAGTTGTCCTTATGATCCCTCATCAGATCCTTCTCCAACGTTTTTCCAAACAAAGTTTCATCTTTTGATGCCTTTGGTGTTCTGGGTACTACTTTGACCAACATCCAAATTTCGTACAACTCGCTTTGTATTTCTCATCAAAATCATTATTTTTGCTTCAACTTTGACTTTGAGTTTCCGGGTTTTCCTGTAAGCCATCTCTGTTTCCAATTTTCATGTCAGTCAAATTCAAACCCACTTTGTAATTTTTTGTGATTTTTTTTTGTTTTGTTTTTGTATTCTTCAGATTGTATAATCTCCTTTGTCCCTTAGTAATATACTTTTCTTGTATTGAGTGGAAACAAATACTATATTAGTTATCACAAGGAAGTTAATATTGTTGTATATTGCATAGTTTCCTCACAGATCATTACACCCCTTGATCATTTCTCTTATTTGTATACCTGCAGCTATACATACCTACCTGAATTTTCATCCAATACTAATTTTTTTCTTCTCTATTATTGGGAGTACCAAGTTTTTTTTAGTGTCAATATTTTATTTATTGTACAACAGATAGAGTAGTAGTACTACTCTGAAATTTTTGTTTGCACCTCAACTCGAGACAACTTGAACATTTCAAGTTGATATCTATATCTGTACCATAAGGAAATTTGCCATTTGGCAGAAAACCAATATTGTTTTTTTGTATACTTAGTAGATGCCTAGGCTGTAGTCACAATGTCGATTATCTGCGGCTTGCCTCTTGTCGAGTGTGTGTATTGTCTAGCTTGTGCTCGTTGGGCATGGAAAAGATGTCTCCACACTGCAGGTCATGACAGTGAAACCTGGGGATTTGCCGCAACTGAAGAATTTGAGCCTGTCCCACGTCTTTGTCGCTATATTTTAGCTGTGTATGAAGATGATCTTCGAAACCCTCTTTGGGCGCCTCCTGGTGGCTATGGAATCAACCCTGATTGGTTATTACTTAGAAAGACGTACAAAGATACAAGAGGACGGGCTCCACCGTATATATTGTATCTTGATCATGATCATGCTGATATAGTTCTTGCTATAAGGGGACTAAATTTGGCAAAGGAGAGTGATTATGCTGTTCTGTTGGATAATAAATTAGGGAAGAGAAAGTTTGATGGGGGGTATGTTCACAATGGGCTGTTAAAGGCTGCTGGATGGGTTATGGATGCGGAGTGTGAGATTTTGAGGGAATTGGTGGAGAAGTATCCAAATTATACTCTTACTTTTGCTGGACATTCCCTTGGATCAGGAGTAGCTGCAGCGTTGAGCATGGTGGTTGTGCAGAATCGAGATAGACTTGGAAATATTGAGAGGAAGAGAGTCAGGTGCTATGCTATTGCTCCTGCTAGATGTATGTCTCTTAATTTGGCAGTCAGATATGCAGATGTCATAAATTCTGTCGTGCTTCAGGCAAGTTATCAAAATCTTTTTTGTTTAGTGAAGAATCCTTGTCATTCCTTTGAATATTTTTGCATCTAGTTGAATGTGATGAATGTTAAATTAGAGCTTTTGCTGGCTAATTTGAAATCTTTCATGTGCCCAGAGAGAAGCAATTTATGGCGGATTTTCACGAACTTTAGTGTTTTACACAAGACAAATATTTTCCTGAAGTTTATTTTATGTGACAGCAACCTAATGGAAAAATGCTCGATTTGTTCTTATGAAAGTGTGTTGCTTACCATTATTATATATGTGTGCTCAAAATAATTTAAAATTTTAGTTAATTTCAATTGTTGAGGTTAAGTGGCATGACAAACTTCTGCTTATACTCCCTTACACTTATTCAAGCTGACCTGACTCATGCTGAATCTTGTACTTTGAAGTTAATCACTATTTTCCTTGGTTAGGATGACTTTTTACCAAGGACAGCCACCCCGTTGGAAGATATATTCAAGTCTCTTTTCTGGTATGTTGTAAGATCCAATATATGACTAACTTTGTTATTATTCTGTTTATTATGTACGACTAGAGTATGTTCTAGTATACTAAAGTATAAGCAGTTAAATTAGTGTTGATTCTTCATAGCAATTTTATTGTTTTCATGAGAAGATATTGTTTTCTTGGATTTGCAGTTTGCCATGCTTATTGTGCTTAAGGTGCATGAGGGATACATGTATACCAGAGGAGAAGATGCTAAAAGATCCAAGGAGACTCTATGCACCTGGTCGCTTGTATCACATTGTTGAGAGAAAGCCTTTCAGGTATGGCTAAGGATTTCACAAAGTGCTTATACGGAACTGTAACCGCAATTTTGGAAATTGCCTTCAGTTCAAACACAATGTATCTTTTTGATTGTCTAGCATATGTTTATCTTGTTTCTTCCATTGATATATATTCAAATATAATGCATCAAAAAAATATGCTTATACAGCCTTTTCGTTTGGCTTTACATTTATTAACACCGTTTCTGTGCAGATTGGGAAGGTTTCCTCCAGTTGTGAAAACAGCAGTGCCAGTAGATGGAAGGTTTGAGCATATCGTCCTTTCTTGCAATGCTACGTCAGATCATGCCATTATTTGGATAGAGAAAGAAGCCCAAAGGGCTTTGGATGTAAGTCTTTCAGCCTTGTAATTTTTGTACTTCATTCTTTGGTGGAATCAAACTTTTGTTTCTGTCTCTCTTTTTCTCTGTGTTTGTGTTAACTATAATTATGATTTGGCCTTAAGATTTGAAATTCTTAGAATAATAAGAGAAATATGAATTTTGAGATGTAATCACTTCATATTTTTTCAGCATCTTAGTTATAACAATTTCCGTGTGTCTGCCACATCTACCATGTGTAGTGAAATCAAAAAGAGCTTTTGACAATTTTAACCATATGTCCTTCAAGTATGCATACAAATTATCATAGGTTTTCCCCCTACTTATGGCCTATTGGGATTGCCTTATTACTTATTGGAGCTTATCTACTGGCATGAGCACTTGTGAGACTAGTTAGGAGAGCTTATGGGAACAACTTATGACATGTCCATAAATTGTTTTCAGCTTCATAACTTCTCCATGATATTTTATGAAAGCATATTGACTATAATTTATCTTTTGTTATAGAAATAAATATCTTATAAATACGCACTTAAGCTATTAGAGCTTAATTAAATTGTTTATATAAACAATGTCTATATCAATTTGAGCTTCTTGTAGGCCTAAGTAATCAATCAAGTTCCACTAATTTGGCATTCTATTTAATATATTAGTATCGACATCTTTGCTATTTTGTTTATGCCATTGCCAATCGCAGTTGATGATGGAGAAAGATAATACCATGGAAGTACCTGCAAAGCAAATCATGCAGCGTCAGGAAACAATGACTAGACACGGCCAAGAATACAAAGCTGCATTACAAAGAGCGAAAACATTAGACATTCCACATGCTTTTACGCCACCATCAGAATATGGAACTTTTGATGAGGAGGGAGAGGAGAGTTCAAGGTCAGAGGCTGAGTCTTCTGTTAGTTCAACTAATAGGAGTACGGTTAACGAAAGCTGGGATGTATTGATTGAGCGTCTTTTTGATAAGGATGAGCATGGTCACATGGTTCTCAAGAGATGAATAATGATTATGTAATTTATGTGTAGTAAGTATGAATTACTATCCTGAACTAAAATTCATTCATTCTTTTGTGATTTTTGGTGTTTAGTTTACCTAGATAGAAGAGGGAATAGCATGAAGTAAAGATTGGTAAGTTTCTTATTTTAGAAAATTTGGGAATCGCCTCTTCTTAAAGCTTCATATATGTAAGGATACTCCTGAATTTTTGTTTTGTGTGAAGGAGGATACTCTTGATGTAACTGTGTGAGAATACAATTTCTCTGTTCAGTTTGTATTAATTATGTTAGTTGGAGTTGTTCATTAGACCTGAATTGAACTGTTTCAGGTTTACACCTCCTATAGATAATATTTTTTGGAAAGCTGAATTGGTGTTTGCACTTCTAGTTTCGCTTATATCTCTGATAGCTGCGTACAATTTCTCCTATTTATTAACATACTCATTGAGAAATGTGAGAAATGTATCATCATAGGCATAGCACCCTGCAATGAATGGAAAATGGGGTACCCTTATTTACAAGACAAAAACTGTATTTGCATCAGACACAATTCTATAGTAGTTTCTTTAGCTAGATTTTTCACCCGTGCGTAAAGTGATTGACATATGAATCATAAAATGCAATATATAATTGGTAACGATGAAAAAATAACACGTGATAATCAATAGTAGACAAAATAAAACACTTCATAAAATGTATGAAATCTGAAAATATTATAAAAGAAAATCTGGTAATCCTATCAAAAATTCAGCAAAAGAAATATGAAATTTTTAGTATATTGACATGTAGTTTCATCATACATTGCGAAATACTTCCTCATATACGATGTTAGACGTTATATTGGTATCTTCACCATCTTCATCAGTGATCAATATTTTTAGTCCTTCTTTGAATGTAACTCTTGAAATAGCAACATACAATTGAAAATATTAGGTTAAGTTGTTGCAGACCTAACAAAATTAATAAATAAGGATAAGTGTAGAAAATATTGTCAAAAAAAAGAGACAAGATGATAGGAATGAAATTGGTGCGATGCATTTTTTTAGATGGAATTTGGAAAATATTAGGTTAAGTTGCTGCAGACCTAACAAAATTAATAAAGACCTAACAAAATTAATAAATAAGAATCAGTGTAGAAAATATTGTCAAAAAAAAGAGACAAGATGACAGGAATGAAATTGGTGCGATGCATTTTTTTAGATGGAATTTGTTAGGTTAAATTATTGTTAACCTAATACAGCAAATGAGAGGGAAAATATTATGTTAAGTTGTTGCAGACCTAACAAAATTAATAAATAAACATAGAAAATATTGTCAAAAAAAAAAAAAAGCAGAATGAAATTGGTGCCATGCTTCTTCCAGTGAAATTCAAATTTAGTTCCGTGGGGGATATAATATATTAGTAAACTAAGCATAAATGTATATTTTGGTGTCTTTATGTGGAAGAAAAACTTCATTGACATGTTTGATGTGGAAGAAAAACTTCATTGACATGTTTGATGTTCCAGAATGAGATGTTTGAAGAAAATCTTAAATTATTTTGAACATATGAAATTGAAGAGAAACGATTGAACATTCCAAATGGTGCATGGATGAGTGAAAACGGGAAGATTGTGAGTTCTAACAACAGAAAGGGAAGATGTCAAGTGAGTGGGTGCTGCTGACTAAAGAGTAAAGCCCCATATCGAGTGATTCATAAACCAAACTATGCTGTTCATATATATAAAAAGAAAGGACCTCTCGTTAGACATTTCAAATGTGAAACAAAGCTAGGAAGAATTAAGCGGAGAGTTTTAGGGTTAAAAAAAATTGTTATCTTCACTAATAATAATTTTAATAAGTTTTACTGTCCAACGTATTTTCGCCCTAACTCTTTTCTGCTTAATCCTTTAGTTTTGTGGGAACTTCTTTTCCCAGCAATATAAGTTAATTTTTTTTCTAATTTTCTTACTGCATTTAAATTTTAATATACGAATAGTAATAATTAAAATTAGTCTCAAGCTTCTGCAAACAGAGTTGAGGTTCTAAAAAGCTCAAATTTTGGTGGTTTGCTAAGAACATTCTGCCGATTAGATCAAGGCTTGAAAAGGTTTAATATAGGATCCTAAATGCCCTCCAATACTCTAAAATCAAGCATATATATAGAATTGAACACATTCAAACATGTACTGAAAGTTCATTTGCAGCTTTTGGTACATGTTGAATAAGAGTATCGTAAGTCAAGATAGAAATGTAAAATCAGCAAGGTGATGTCTTTCGGAATACTTGTACTCTTTAGTTATGTATCGGTGTGTCATCATTAAGAGTGATTTTAGTGCTAAGAAATAAATGATCTATATATATAACTTGGGTAATCTGTATAAAACTATGGCTTCAAAGTCTTTTGTTGAGTGACTTTGTAGCTATGTAGCACAAACACTTCAAGTTAAATGTGTGCATGAGGGTCCATCATATGTCCGTGTCTCACACAGATACGTGTGGTACAATCAATCATTTTCATTTTCTGAACCCAAATCATTTTCCAAGGGATTAAATTGATGAGTACAGGTTCTTCTATTTATTAATATATTCATTGAGAAATTTATCATCACAGCACCCTGCAATCAATGGTGAAGACTGAAGAGGGTTCCTTTATTTACAAGACTGAAAAATCGTATTTGCATCAGATGCAATATTCTAGAGTAGTTTCTTTAATTGCTTGAGCAACTGTACAGTCTTGTTAAAGAACGGAAATTTTAGTTAAGAGATCTCTTACGTTGAACTGCTATATGCCTATATACTCCAGAAAAACATTCATGTTTCACCCATAACATAAATAATTATTACAAAATATGTGTTGGTTTAAGTGGAGGAGACTTGTTTCGGATGAGTATGTGTTTTTATTTTTCACAGGAATCTTTCATTCAAAGCATGGTACAATAAACATGATTATATGAACATCTCTTCCAATAAAAGTTTATTCAGGTTCATAATATTGTGGGAGACTAGAATGATTGCATTAGAAATTCCAGCAGCTTGCAAGTTTGCATGGATGCATTTAACAACCAATTCAACATCTGTTTATATGATCAAAGTTCTTGGTTTCTTGTAGAGGAGGCCTCCGGGGAGTTTCTGCATAGCCATAGAGGATTACATTAGAAAGCTTCAATGAATATGTTTAATCTAGCTTTGAGACATTGAAGAAATTATTAAAATGATTTTAAACATATGAAGTTGAAGAGAAAAGATTAGTTGAACATTCCAATTAGGTGTGCTTGGATGAGTGAAAATGAGGGAGGATTGTGGCAACAGGTTGTTCATATTGTCGAAGGTAGAAAGAAAGGAAATGAGCCAAGTGAATGGGTGTCTATCTGAAGAAGTCCCACATCGTTTAACGCATAAACCAAACTAAGCTGCTTGCATATAAAATAAATGGACTACGCCGTTCAACTCTTACGGAGCCGTGTGATGATGACATAGCGAACTATTCTTTCGCCTTTTACTAAAGAATACCGTGTCAGCGTCACTTTTAGCGGCATACGCTAGTTTTTGGAAGAGTCCTCTAATTTGAGGGCTCTGCAATATTAGTTTAATTTTGCAATTTTGACCCCTTCTTGAAAAAAATGGTAAAAGTTATCACTCATGATTAGCCCCTTTTGCAAAACACTAATTTTAATTAGGAAAAAATCAGCCTTAATTTGACCGAGTTAGTTATAAGTAAACTTAACTTGCCAATCAAATTAGGTATGTTAATTCAAGCCCTTATTTGTGATAAACCATATAGAGTTTTTTTTTTAAAAAAATTTTACAGCAAAAATTTACATTCATTGAGTTGAAGTAAGGTCATTACAGAATAGAAGTAACAGGGTTTGACACAGTTCCCACCCAACATTCTAGAGCCTACATTCCTAGTTCCTAGATATACAAGCCAAACAATGAGCTGCTGCATTCTTACATTAAAATGAGCTGTAATAACATTGTTCATTAAAGAAAGTAAATCTAAACAGTCAAAGATTACATTAGCAATTTCAGCCACTTGCAAGTTACCATAGATGCATTTAACAACCAATTCAACATTTGGTTCTATGATCAAAGTCCTTGTTTTATTTCTGACATCCTGTTTGATTGTGTTCAATTCTGTATGCTTGATTTTAGTTACCATGGATGCAAGTTACACACGTCATACATATCATGTGCTAAACTAATCTGAATTTAAGCAGTTAAAGTGAGAAAGATAGCCCTTCAATGAATATAGAAAAAGGATGTCAAAAACATAAGAGAGTAACTAAAATCAAGAATATATATCGAATTGAAAATGATCAAACATATAACGCAGTTCATCTCCAGCTTTTCTGTATATGTTGTATAAGAGTATCAAAAAGATAGAATAATAAAATTAGCAAGATGATGCTTTTCTCATTACTCGTATTTTTGAGTTTAGTGTATTACTATGTCATCATTAGGAATGATGTTAGAGTTGTAATACCTATGACTTGGATAATCTATATAAAACTACTCCGCATATCCGTCTCTTTCTGTGGAAGGAAAGCTTCAATGGCATGTTTGATATTCAAGATTTGAGATATTGAAGAAATCTAAATTGATTTTAAACATATAAAATTGAAGAGAAAAGATTAAACATTTCTATTAGGCGTGTGGAATGTGGATGAGTGGATAGCGAGAAGATTGCGGCAACAGGTTGTTCATTGTTGAGGTAGAAAGAAAGGGAAATGGTCAAGGCAGTGGGTGTCGATGCTCTCACTATAGCCCCATATCAACTAATGCCTAAACCAGAACTACGCTGCTCGCATATAAAATCAAAAGACATCTGCATGAGTTTAATGCGTGTCGTATGTAGGGGTGTTTATGAGTTGGGTAAACCCAAAAACCCCGTCATACCCACCCAAAAAAATCTTAAAAAGTGGGTTGGGTTGGGTGAATATGGTTTTAAAAAATGAAAAACTCATAAAATATAATGGGTTTTTGGGTAAAACCGGACTCATACTCAATAAACTCACTTACTCAATAATTTTCAAATTTTAATTTCATTTTCATAGGGAGGAAGAAGAATGACAAATGTTTTGATCATAAATTTAGTCTAATTTCTAAAATTGACACAAAACATCGTCTATATTAAAAATAAAAAAATGTTAGAGTTACAAATTATGATGTTGCAATTTTAGTCACTTTGATGTTAAAACAATTTTACGTCATCCAACTTTCAAGCATTCTATGATTAATTTTTTTATTTAATATTAAAATTTATTATTTTATGATGCTAAAATACAGGGAAAATAGGTTACATAGTTATTTTAAGAAAATAAAAAGTTGAGCGTTCCCGTAAGCTTAGCTCAGTTGGTAAGGACAATGCATAATTATATGCAAGGTCTAGGATTCGAACCTTGGACAAAAAAAAAAACAAGTTGAGCAATTTTTATGAAAAAAATACAAGGACTCGTCATTTGGTAATTTCATATTGACAAAAAGAAAAAAATTGGGTAACCCACTACCAAACCCAAACCAAACCGAAAATTAGTGGGTTTGCCTAAACCCACCCATTAATATAACGGGTGGACATTTTACTTAACCCAAATCGGAGTATCCTATATGGTTTGGGTTTGGCCAAACCCAGCCCAAATCGATCCATGCAGACCCCTAGTCGTATGGGCTGGGTTGAAAATAAAATTAAAATAAATAAACTCTTTTGTTGGTTTGATTACGTTTTTTTTTATCTATATATAATTGTGACTTTTTAGACTGTTATTTAATTTTAGTAACTTTTTTAATCTTATAATTTGCACACATGTTTACTTAATTTGCACACATGTTTTCTAATGAAATTTGTTGGTTTTGTTTAACCAAACTATGTTTAGAACATTATAAAAAACTTTCCCTAAAAAAAATTTATCCGTGAAAATAAACTTAAAATTTGATTTCTAAGTTCATATTTTAATTATTTTTGTCTTGAACTTTTAGTGATTAAAAAAATTATATTTAATTTATTTCATGTTAAAAAAATATTATAGTAAATAATTTTTTTATTATTCGAAACATGTGAGCAAAAAATCGTTCAATTTTTTTTAGATTTAATAGATAAGTAAACAAACTTTTTCAATTCACATCACACTATCTTAAAGTCTTACTTGTTGGTAATTTTTTAATTTCTTTCCAACTTCACACCAATGTTTCAAGTTTCAATAGAGACTATAATTGCGTGCAAATCATTTTTGTAGAGGTTAAAAACCTATTAAAATCAATTAAGTGCTAAATTTAAAATGTCCAAATTTTATGGGGACCAAAATCATATTTAACGTAATATTTTTAAAAATAATTTTCAGCATCCTCTAAAAAGAAAAGAAGTTCCTTTTCTAAAAATCCAATCCTAAATCCTAACTATTTTCTCCGTCCCATAAATTTTTTGTTCATTTCACACCTATTAAAAAAAAGTGTATAAGTAAAAAAAGAGAGAAAAATAATTTTAAGTATCTTGTTAAGTATTGATTCATTCTCTATTATCATAAATGTAAAATGAAATATATTGAATTGAATATATTTAATTAAAGTTGTAATAAAAAAATTAATATTGTATTAAAAAGTAAAATGGATAAAAAAAAAATTCAATCGTTGGGACTGGGAGTATTCATTTAATCAAAAGAAAGTGTTTTCCCTCCCACTCAAAGGGAAAAAAAGAACCCCAATTTTCAAACGCAACCTTGTTTACTTTCATCAATGGCTTCCGATTCTTCTAGAAACTTCGACGTGGATCAGCTTATTTCCATAAGCAACGACCTCATTAAGGTTTTGCAAGATCCAGCTAATGACCGTGATCTCAACATCATCTCTCAATGTCTCCACCACACACTATCCGTTTCTTCCTCCTACCACTCCGACCTCAATGAGGTTCTCTCCTCGTTCCAAGGTCAATTTACTCTTTTGCCCTTTTTTCTATCTTCCGTTTCTGCCACAAAATAATTATGGGGTTTGAATTGTTTTAGTTAAAGTTTTCATTTTTATGATTTTTTTTATTGGGTTTGCGATTTTTGGTGTAGCCCATCATTATTTATTTGCTGTTTGTGCCTTTGGTGTATTACTTTGCTAATTTTGAGTTTGGTACGAATATATTAATAGTTGAAATTCACAAACATTGATTGTAAGAAAATATTGGGATTAAGTTTTCTGTTTTCTATATTGATTTTCTTGCTGATTTTTATCATTGGCTGTGATTATTTGCTCTGTTATCGTTTATTTGGCAATTGGGATTGTTACATGGAGAACTATTGGATTGGATCCCTTACTGTTCGTGTGTAGTTTATTTATTTATTTGAGATGTTGCATGTGTAATTAAGGTGTTTGTTAACAGTTTCAAAACTTGAAGAGTATAACTATGTAAAAATGGAGTGGAAGTTTGCAATATGGTTTTTCAATTTTTGCATTCTCTTTTTCTATCATTGTCTTGGATGTGGTATCAGTTACATAGTTAAGTAATGATAGTGGAAAATAAGAAATGCTGTTCGATTTGATACAAAGTTCACTTGTAATTCAACTGGAAGTAGGTTGTGAGTGTCTGGTATGACAATGGAACTGTTTCGTTCTAAAGCAAGGCTTTAAAATATGGAAATAGTGGCACTATAGTTCTATAGCGCCGTACGTAGATTTTGATGATAAGTAGAAAAATTCATTGGGTCGTTAGTTGCGACAGAGTGTGTCGAGAGATATATGGGGATGGAAAGACAACTTTTGTGTGCAAAGGCGATCATGGCTAAATATGAAGGCAAGATGGTGTGCGTGTGGTTGGTAATGAATCCAGTTGGTGGCGAGACATCAAAGAGATAGAAAAGGGAATATGGGAATCTCAAAATAATTGCTATTTGGATAGAATGAGAAAGGTAGTGAGAAGTGGCAGCAAGACAATATTTGGTTGGACAAATGGATAGTAGATGGTACCTTGAAAGATAGATGTTGGAGATTGTATAGCATAGCAAACAACGACGAGGCTAATGTGAATGAAGTTTGTAATTTTGTCTAAGAAACACAGGAATGGAAATGCATCTGGAAAAAGAGGTTGTTTCAAAGGGAAGAGAAATTGATTGACGATGTTGAGTGAGCAGGGGATCAATGGAGAAGTGGAAAAGCAAAAATAAAATGGTTTTTAAGAGAAAATCATTTGAGTTGGACGGGATATTGGAATCGGTAAAGATCACATTGTGGAATTGGTTGAAGGTCCAAATTCTAGGAATTAAGTAGCCAATGTCTCAATGGTGCTCAGCCTCTAGTATGTTTGGGGAGTCATATATAACTATGATAAAGTTTATGAATGAGGTGGTATGGTTTAACAGGAAACAGTTGTATCGTGGGTCTGGAGGAATGCGCTGCAGTGCTTTCAAAATACAAGTTTGATCTGGTGGCAGAAAGTAGATTATAGGAAGTGCGTGGCATTTAAGTGGATGAGATTAATTCACCAAAATGAATAGATTGGAGGTGGTGGTGCACATCCAGCTGTACCATTTATGCAGAAGTTTCTGGTCAGCACAACAGGACGCAGACCGTTGAAGCCTGTAGAATTCTACATGATGGGCTTGTCAATATGGAGAAGTGTTTGTGCTAGTTGAATTTTTTTTATTTTTTTTGGAAGTTATCTTGCAAGAATCAGATGGTTATTAATTAGAGTTTAACTTGGCATTGTGTTTTGGTATGGTTTTATTATGAAGACTATGTTATTTGGTTGAAGGTTGGTAGTGTTCAGAACCCCCAGCGTTGTCTTTGATGGAATCTATGAATTATTATGGGAAGTGGATTTCATTGCGGGCAGGGTGTGTGGCTTAAAATAGGTTGCTGATGGTGAGGGATGTAAGTGGTTCTTTGAGGGAAGCTAATTGTTTCTAACATGGAGGAATTGAAGGTGTGGATTGTGATGGGGCTCGAGTAGGGATCTTGAGTAAGAGTGAATTATTTGTACTTTTGTGGATAGTATGCGGTCATGCCAACTCCTTATTCATTATCATATTGATCTACCCATGGTGGAAATTTAGTATAACATAAATGGCGGGGCGTACTGTATGTTTGTGTACATACGTTATTGGATGAGGTGGCTAGAAGGAGTGCCACAACTATGCTGCGGCCAAACAATTCTTGAAAGTGGGGAGATGCTTCAACATAGTAAAGGGATAATGGATTGTGTTTCATTGTGGTATGCGTTTTATATTAGCTGGATCACAGTGTACAATTTGTGTCATTTTCTTTCTAATCTGAACTTTTCATATGGTGTTTGTAATATCAGCACAACTTGTGCCTGCGTTGATAAAAATTGTGTTTTTTGAGTTTTTTAGTAATAAAGAATAGTAAAACTGAGGAGTAACTGCCTGCGTGCTGCACACCCCTCCACTCAAGTCATGTATAATAAAACGGCAACCCTTTCAAGCTGATTGAGATATGCCTCCATTCCCTTTCAATA
>Ga0315913_1005985_pt1 | contig 14747 bp, 11 predicted proteins | sample MpolsnodulesMG_FD_207736 | JGI IMG/M metagenome (GOLD analysis project Ga0315913, IMG submission 207736) | Medicago polymorpha root nodule microbial communities from Los Angeles, California, United States - small nodules | ecosystem: Host-associated > Plants > Roots > Nodule | place: USA... | reverse complement strand
AGTTATTACTATTAAACAAGAAACATGTAGATGATACTGATGACAGATACAAGCTAGTTTGAAATTTATAAAAGAGAAATAAATACCCTGATTCTAAGTCTTTCCGCAACCTCAGATTCTTCATCATACTCATCAATCACCTGCAATAAGATGGGAGTGATAGCTAAGAGTCTTGATAAAAGTTAACTTGCTCAATCTAACTATTAATCGAATAAAATCTCTAGTTTGAGAGACAATGATAAGGCAAATAATGATGATACATTGGTGTTCTATTTATAAAACACAACGTATAAAACTAACACAAATCACAACTATCAGTTGTTAATCCATAAGTTACTAACTAATTTGTAACTAATAGTAACCATGGGCAAACTAAATAAATCAATTATGTTAACAACTCTTCAATACAAAGGAGTAGAACAGTTAACAAGAGATATATAATACTTACATTGTGCTTTAGAAAGATAACAGGAACATCATGGCTACCAGATTTCTTGCACAACTTTGCAAAACCCTGCTCAATATACTTGCAACTTCCACAAGAGGTTCGGAAGAAATCCACCACAACAAGAGATCCAGTTCCTTTAGACTTATCTAGAATTTTGAGGAACTCTTCATCAGTCTTGAATTCTCTCACACATTCAACGGGACAGACATCATCATCATCATCGTCGTCGTCTTCATCTTCATCTTCATCAGGCAAGCCTTGTTGACATTCAACGGGATAGAAACTGTGCCTGATTTTATTAATAGGTACCATTTTTGTCCCACCAAGATATAGTTTCTCATGACTGTATCTGTGGTTAGAAACCAAGCTGAAAACTAGATTGGAAATTCTAGACTGAGGTTGTTTGTTTAAGTACAGATCTAATCTGACACTTAGAAAGGACTTTGTATGCAGAATATTCTGCTGCTGAATGACAACTAGTGACATATCTTGTATAGCTAATAATCAAGATTCAAGAATTTATTGATAAGCTAAGGGATAAGGTGTCAGTGTAATACAAGGATCATAGGGTAAAATGATGAACAATGAGTACTAACCAAAATGAATTTCCCAAGCATGTATGTGATTCAATGGAAGAAGAAGGTGACCTTAGAGCATTCAGGTTGGAATCCAAAACCGCGCTTTTGGCTTTGTGATATCTGTTCAGAACACCATAACAAAACTACAAATCAGGACAAGACACGTGTACTCTCCCATATCCACGTACTGTGGATATTTTTTTGTTGTTGTGAATTTTTATAATTATCTGTATCACTATCATCAAGTAGTTATAGTATATTTCTCAAAATGACAAAACTTACATCTGCTTATTTATTTAACCTGGTATGATGTTATCCACCGAGAATAAATCAAAATTGCCACTATCTGCTGTCCACCCATTCTCAAAAGATGTATCTACTTGGTGAACAACAATGCTAAGCTTCCGATACGGACGAACCGATTAGAAGAAACCGATTTTGATTTATGATTGTAACGACTTTTATCAGACTTTACTTAATTATCCAACTCTGGATTATTCGAGCCGTCTTCCCCCAGAAACTAGAGTGTTAAAATAATATCTACAATATTTATTTTTTGAAAAATTATTATATACTTATCCTTGTCAAAATTATATTATATATTTGTTTTTATAAGGTTGTTTTTATTATTGAATTACTGAACATATATATACTGTTTATTATGGATGAACCCCCCGCTTTTTTTTGTAAAAAAAACCCACTTTTATTTTAATTGTAGTTGATCTTGAGTATTGTTTAAATATGTTCAATTGTTCAGGATTGCAATCCATTTACTTGGCTACAAGGGAAACTATTTCATTAGAGCAATGAAAATGAGAGTGAGAACATTACTTTGAAAACAAGATCACAAATTTCTTTCAACAGAAGAAAAGAAAATGAGTAGACTCTTCTCTTGATGTAATGACACAATGGTTTGGTAATTCAATAATGAACCAATACATAACAAAAGTCTTGACTAAAAGCATCCTCAGCTAGCATGGAACAAGATCATTGCATACATATTGAAGATAATCCTTCCAACTACATCTGTTCATGGTAGAATAATTACAAACAGTGCTCTAATTGGCTTGATATTTTTCACTTCACATGGCATTGAAGCTTATTGCTTCCACATAAACAAAGGTCAAGACTGTGGCTTGTTTTAAAGTGCTATTTGATCCATAAAATCTATACTAAAATATTCTTTTTGACTTGCTTTGGAAGATGAAATCTAAAATGATACGAAATATATGAAATCCAGTAGAGAAAGATTAAGCATGGAATTGTGAGACAACATGATTTTTGTGGAGGCAATGACGAAATACAAAAAGAAACAGAAGCATTATTTTTTTTTGGAGAGAAAACAGAAGCATTATTATGTGCCTATGTTTTGCTGTTCAAGTCCCACATCGACTGGTACAAAGACTAGTGTAAGCTGTGAGGTTATAAAAGGAAAGAACTTCATTCGATACAAGATTCGGAGCCATGAGATGCGCTCAATGTCTTTCCATTCATTCGCCTTTTACTCTTAGGTATAACTTTACTGAAAGACGTTATCTATTATTAGGTTAGTGAAAAATATTAGTAATTTTTAGTTTTAGTGTACGACGTGAAATAGTTTGATGATGATGTGTAGTGATTTGAAAACTTTAATATTAATGGAGTAAAATTTGGTCCCCAAAAATTTAAAAACTTTCAATATACGCCTCAAGGATCAATTATAATTTAGGAGATCAATTTCATTATCCACTAGCGTGGGCGAGGGTAACCCCAAAATATTAAGTCTTACATCATAATACCAATCCATGAGAGTTATTTTGAACTTATTTGTCAAAATTTTGGCATATATTTCTTCAAAAAAAAATTTTGGCATATATAAAAAATATTATAACTAGGTGCACCATAGTATAAAGAGTTTTTTTTTTTTTTAGGAACCATAGTATAAAGAGTTAAATATGTCTTTGATGCCAATAAATATTCCAACTTTTCATTTTGGTTTAGATTTTTTTTCCATAACACCCCTTGATCATCCACTTACGTACCCTAAAATGATCAAAATATCTCTATTATGAAATTAAAATTTAAATATCCAACCCTCTGCCTCTTTTCATTTTTACGTTTTCTTCTTCTCTCATCATTAAAACATCTCATCTCTTACAAAGAATCATGAAACAAAGTATCAATCTTGAAGTCAAAATTGAGTTTATTAGGCTCGCATATAACAAACATCCATTATTTCAAATTATGAAAACACAATTAATCTCAAAATAGAAATCACGTCAAACTTATAGGGTTTATACATTCTTAATTAGAAAGCACGTCCATTATATGTAGTTCAACAATCAGACATCAAATATTATATGTATCAAAGCATCTAAGCATGGAAGTATGCAACTACGATGTAAAAGAAGATAAAACCAGACATCAACATTGAATCGATGGGTAAGAGAAATCACAATCTAACTATGTTAATTCAATAAACATACTTAATCTAATTAATATATGTGTGTACGTGGTCTTAGTTTGCATAGGGATGCGTGAATTGAATTAACGTAGACTCAAAACTTAAAGTTCTAAAAAAAAAACAAAATCACATCGGTGAACGAATTCGATTTGCTGAAGAAAATAAAACGAAAACATAGAAAATCGCTTATATGAATGTAATTGAAAATTAATGAACGATTTTATGCTTAATCTTAGCCTTTCATCAAGCTCCATCACCTTCAATGGATGTTTGGGAGAAAGATGTGATTTTGAAGATGAAGAGGGTTTTCAAAAAATTTATGTAGAGAAGGACATTTCCGGTATTATAATAATTAAAGTTTAAGTAAATTTCGGTGCAAATGGATATTTTTGGGGCGTTGCTAGAAAAACTCTTTGGTTTAGCATCCTAGGGTCTTCTACGCCAACAATGCCAACCCCAAAATGCTTTTACCTTTATTGTTACTATCAAAGCTTGTCTTTCATCACCTTCTTTTGTTCATTCAAAAAATGGATAGCTTTGTGATGCTGTTCAAATCTTTGTAGCCATGGCAATGGAGAATTTTAGGCCTAATAGAACTACAATTGTTCGTTTGCTACCCTATTGTGTTTATTTTGTGATGATTTTTCAAGGTATATCCCTTCATGGGTTTGGAATCTGGTAGGTTTATAGATTATAGTTGGCCGCATTTTGTTAAAACAAGAGTTCTAGCAAGATGTCGGACAAGATGTTTTGATATGTTGGAACGACATTATATCGTGTCTTGTTTCGCATTCTTGAAAAATTTGTTTCAAACGTGAGATCACTGAATATTTTATTGAAGATATGATTCACGTGGATTGCTGTCCAAGAAGCGTGTGATTCTAGAAGCTGCAGAGGTCGGTTTATGCATTACCGTGTTTCTTAAAATGGATGTCATGACATTTAAGGAAATAATATATTTGCTCAAAGAAAATTGACCATATATTTGGTATGCTGATTGTTTAGCTTGTCAACAAAAAGCCAATTTTGCATTCAGGCTATATAAAGGAAGACTCAAAACCCAATTCACTATTGAAGCCGTCATTTACAAAAGTGTCTTTTAGGGTTTTAGTATGTCCTTGTTATTTGTGAGCCACTCTTGTATCACGTTGATACTAGAGCTGGACTTTTAGTTGAGTTGTAAACTCTGAATCACTCATAAGCTTGCAAGCAAGAGTGAATTCTACTGTCTAGGAGTGTGTCTCCATTTATGTTATATCTGTTGATTCAATCACTAAGATTGTGATTGAGAGGAAGTGAGAGAGAGATCTTATATCTAGGAGTGTCTTAGATAGAAATTACAAGGATAGTGATTAGGTGTGAAACTAGTAGAGCGAAGGTATTATGTATGCTTCAAACTAATACTATTATAGTGAATTTTCTTCCTGACTTGGTAGCCCCCAGACGTAGGTGACGTTGCACCAAACTGGGTTAACAAATAAACAACGTGTGCCTTTTACTTTTAACATTTATCTTTAGTTTGTTATCTGTGTTGTGACGATGTCTTGACACCGCGCTCGACATCTCTTTCCTGCGTGCCATAATTTTAGAATCAAAGATATATCACATATATACGACATATGATATGATGAATTTAAATACGCATGTGTATAGCTCATTCAAATGTTGACAACGCTTGTTCTTCAATTTTTATCCTTGTTTAACTATTGTTTAATTTCAATTTCACCTTGATTGCCTCATCTCTTCCCTCTTTTATCCTTGCAATAAAAACATTTTTTAACATAGATAAAGAGACAAACAATCAAAACAAATGCAAGAAGGATAATATTATAACCAACCATAAATATTTCAAGTTATAGAAAAGGGTTTAAAAGTAAAAAGGATGTGCAAGTAATATTTTCCTAGGACTTTCTTCTTCATCTCCATAATCATATAGATCTTGCTATCCGTTCTGACTTGCCTCTGGTTAGAAGTAGGGCCAGACTTTGGGGTGTGTAAGGAGCTCAATGGAACTGGGTCTCCCTAAGGTACGAGCTTCAAAAAAATTATTGTCCAATAGTACTACTAATTACTACTCCACTAAAAACAAAAATTCCTTATTCTCTTTCTCTCTGATACCACGCGTTCCATCACCATCACTCCATCAGATTTTCCTTTTCTTCTTCCCCTATTTGATTTTCTTTTCCTCTTCTGTTGTCTTGTTTTAGGCCTATTAGAATTTGGTCCTCTTGCTTTTGGTGTTAGGTGAGTGTTTTTTTGGGACGGTGGTTTGGAGGTCTTCATGTATACGATAGTGATTTTCATCTTTGGGTGTATTGCATATATACGGTACCTTGTATTTATCTTTTAAAAAATTTAAATAGAACATTGTTCTTTTAAAAAAATATACGTTTTTATTTTATCACGGGCCTTTAGAAGTGATCGTGAATTTCTCAAATACTTTATGACTATTGGTGACATTTTTTATACTATGTGGATATTAGAAAAATAGTTTAATAAATCCCATTTTCAATAAAAACTTGTCATATTAGAACTTATGTATAATGTGCTTGAATTCAACAAGTTATTTGTGTTTGAATATTCATGTTGGAATGTTACTTGTGCTCTCAATATCTGTTTTAAAATATAAAATAAAATTTGGAGTATGAAAGTAAAAAAGAATGTCTATAAATTTGGATGATGTGCTGCTGACCATGGCGCTTGATCTTAATTTAATCAACAACAGATGATGAAGTAACTCAAGGGACTTCAAACCTATCTCCTTCAGCAATGTTGTTTTTAGAATCACCAATTCACCATCAAGATCAATGCTAAGATATTGGAGATAATCATCCCAAATACTGTGAGCTACTCTCAAAATACATTTGTTCATGGCTTGATATTTTTCATTACACATTGACATTGAAGCTAATTACTTCAAATAGAGAGACCAAGATTCGTGGTTGGTTCTAAAGTTCTATATATGACCCATAAAAGCTATACTGAAATAATCTTTTTTATCTGATTTGGATAGTGAAATTTTAAATGATTTGAAACATATGAAAGGAAGAAGAGAGAAATTAAACGTACTCCCTCCGTCCCATAATATAAGCAAAAAAAACTCATTTTCTTTGTCCCAAAATATAAGCAAAAAAGACAAATTTTTATCCTATTTAATCTTGTTTTTATAAAAAATCTTTTTTCCAAGAAATACTTTTGTTTATTCTCACAAAATTAAATACAAATTAATCTTGCGATTATTGATGATCCAAAAATGCTCCTAAAAATTGTTTTGTATGAATATTTGGATATTAAATTAAAAATTCAATGTTTTTTTTTATGAAGTTTGATATTTTTATTAGATTTTTTAGAGGCTTTTTTTATTAGATTTTTATTATAGTTTGTTAGATTTTTATTATATTATTTCTTAACGTAATAAAAATCATCATCTTTAAACAAATTGTTTTTACACTTTAGAAATTAAAATCTTTTATATATTTATTAGTTAGAGACAAAATTGTAGGTCCCCTTAGGCCACTAAAAACTCAAAGTGGGCCTAATCATAATCTAACATTATCTCGCAGAGATTCATCAGAGTCGGACAACTTTTAAGACTCATATAGCACTAATAAATGTTTTTATTGATTCCGTCAAAAAGATCCTTACACTGACAACATGAGTTGAATCCACATTCCTTTGAAGTATGATCCCTCTTTTTTTTTTTTTGAGGGAAAATAGCTTATAGCTTTTCATTAAAAATCAAAGTCGAGATACAAAGAGGTACATCATCAAAAACATGGGGACTAGCTGGGGAAATGGTCTCTCGAGCAAGAGTATGAGCGACCACATTCGCTTGTCTCCGACTAAACTCCACCTTAGAGTTTTCAAAACAATCATTGCAATTCTTCCTACATTCATCCATTATAACTCCAAACTCGGATATATCATTCCCGCCCTTATTGAAATAATCCAACACTTTCTTGGCATCCAACTCAAAATCTACACTCGAAAGTTGTAATTCTCGCACCCATTGAATAGCATGGTAAAGACCCAATGCTTCGCCTACATCCGAAGAGCAAACAGGAATCGACCACAATGTTTTAGCTTTGGTAAAATTCCCGTATTCATCTCTAATGCACAACCCAAAACCAACACAGTTCAATGTTTCCGAAAATGACGCATCGACATTGCATTTTAACCTTCCTTGGTGCGGTTTCAGCCATTTGCACTGAACTGGCAGCGCTACTGTTGCTGCAGAATCTGTCATGACAGCAGCTGCAGAATCTGTCATGACAGCGGTAGTATGTGGCGCAACTGCAGTTCCAGCAGCCCCACTTATTTGCTTCGTACAATTTGCGAAATTCCAGTTCTGCAGCAATTGCTTCGCGCGCTCAACAATAACCTGCCCAGTGTCCGTAACATTCTCCCAAACACGCAAATTACGACTTTTCCAAACACTCCACAATAATGTTGCAATCTGTTCTGCTTGGCCTTGTGGCAGCTCTTGTAATAGAGTGAAAATAATTTCAGCCGTGGTGTTGCTTTTCTGCATTACTGAAATCACTTTGCTCAATAACAAACTTTGCTGCCACACAATTCTCGCCCTCGGGCAGTCAAAAAACACATGACTCGTGTCTTCATAACTTTCGTCACACATAGCACATAACGAAGTACAGTTCACCCCTTTGTCTGGCAATCTTGCTCGCGTTGGCAGGCAGCCCCGACAAATTATCCATAATAAATTCTTCACTTTCGGTGGGACTTTAAGGTTCCAAATACTACCCCAATTTCCTGTCCGGTATAAGTGTGAATTGTCTGCTATATTTTCCATACACAAGCGATACGCCCTCTTTTTTTCAACTAGACATAAATACTTTTTATTTTGATGATAAATCAAGAGGAATGACAAATTTTTCTCACATGTAGATAAATTTAACTGACTAAAAAAAATCACTTAAGAAAAAAAAATTATAAAACAAAATTAGGTGGATCAAGTAGAATAATGCATGATTTTTCACTTGGGCCAGTAGCATTATGTGGTCATGCCATTACTAAAAAAGGAATACTAGTAAATAGACAATAATATGTTTTTCAATTTTCCATTAAAAATAAAAATTTGGTCTTCTATAAAGTTCTACAACCTTAATCTAATAAGTTACATAACATTCTTTAATGTTGCCAAAATCACAATATGACAGATTGTGTTACATGCTAAAACATATTATAGAGAAGGTTTGGTATGAATGAATCAATACCGGATTAAGAGTGTTATGGAGCTTGAAAGTGCTCTCAAGCATGGATGATTGCTCCTTTGTTAGCCTCAGTTTCTTAAGAGCTTGAAAGTGCTCTCAAGCATGGATGATTGCTCTTAAGAGTATATTGGTTAAATCTCTCATCAAGTAAGTGTTCAGGATTTCAATCCATTCGAATTTGGCTACTACAAGGGCCATTAGAAATGAGAATGAGAACATCAGTGAAGTCAAAACTGATTGAATTAATGGAACTTGAAGAAATGCGATAGTCCCAGTATTGGCATGGCTCAAGTTTGAAAAGAACACAAATTTCTTTCATCAAAAGGCTTCTAAACAGAATACTAAGAAAAATAGTGCTTCCACAGAAAGAGGCCTGTGGTTGGTTTCGAGTTCTATAGGACCCATGAAATCTATACAAGAATATTAATTTTGTTTTGCTTTAAAAAATGGAAATTTAAAATGATTTGAAGGAGAGAAAGATTAAGCATATTTGTGAATCGGAAAAATTGTGAGACAGGCTATTCATGGAGGAAAAGGCGAAACACTAGAAACAGATGTTATTTGTGTGCGTGCATTTGTTCTTTACTCTTAGTCCCACATTGGCTGGTGCACTGGTTGAACTAAGCTGCAAACATTATAAATAGCAAAGACTATTACCATTGTTAAACATTGGATCTGAATACCTTACCTCAGGTAGGAGGTGATGTTTAGCGGTGTCAGAGTGTCTAATATAGAGATTGAATTTATTAGACATCACTGCACTTCTAAACATCACCTTGTAGCTGCATTACTAGTTCAATTTCATCACTATTGATTGACTTTAATTTTCTTGTAATGAAAAAAGACTTGTTTTCCATGATTATGTTTCTAGAAAGAAATAAACTAAATAATAGTTAATTAAAAGAACCATGGAGATGTTGATGGCATTAATTAAAAGAACTGGAGGTGTTGATGGCATTGAAAGAGGCAAACACGTTGAGCCACAACCAAAAGTGGATGAATTCGAGGGCGTTGGGATAGCCACATAAGGTTTCTAGTATACATGGCATTGAAGCTTATTGCTTCCACATAAATTAATCTTGAATCTCTAAATCACAAAATTAATCTTGAATTTTTTTTGTAAAGCTTATAGAAGAAATAATATTTAAATAAAAATAAAGTTTTAGATGAGATTTTTTCATAAAAGTTGTTTTAAAAAAATTTCATTGATATGTTTTATATTTTAATTTTTTTTGCGAAAGAGTAATTTTCCTTGCATTATCACGTGAAAAAGTCTGATTGCTTTTTTTTTGTCAGAAGTCTGATTGCTTTTATTAGTACTTTAATTTTTTTTCTAATTTAATGTTAATCTAACCTATGATTAGTATTACATAATGAATGAATCAATTGTTGTGTGGAATACAAATAAAAGTTTAGACAAAATTGATACATTAACAATGATAGAAGTTAAATCAACCTCATAATCCCCAAAGGTACTAGACAAAAAAAAAACAATTTGTAAAAAGTACGATTTTCGAATTATATAAATGTCGTCAAGATATCACTAATCTAATAAATTTCTATAATTTGATAAACTTCACTACAATTTTTATATTACAGTATAACTCATGGTTTCTATTTTAGTCGGTAGGACCCGTGCGCCGCACGGGTCATCAATCTAGTACATATTGAAGATAATCCTTCCAAATACATTTGTTCATGGTAGAATAATTTTGTATACCCTAAGTTGTTATGCATTGGTGAAACTCCATGCTATGAGAATAATTAAAATTGCGACAATTTGCTTGCTAGCCATTTAGACAAGTGGTACATGCCATCTAAAGTGGTCTATGTATCACTACTCTTTAAACGAGAATTTTATTTTTTCCAACAAGTCTTCGGCGATCCTTCTATCTAATCCTTTGGGTATTTCTCTACATGATGGCTTACGTTTGAAAAGAACACAAATTTGACTCCTTTCTTAACAATGATGAACCAATACGTCGAAAAAACAACAACAATTGAGGGTGTCGAAGAAGTAACTAACAACAATAGTGTGGGACGAAGTACTCAACCAGTTGAAAACCACCCTCAGCACGGAGTTTCACCAAAGAAATATGCAAAGCCTTCAAACAAACTAGGCTCTTTTGTTAAAGAGATTACACAAGGGACTTCAAACTTTCTTCCTTATGTAATGTGATTTTTCAAATCATCATCAAGATCATTGCAAATTTGCTAACATATTGAAGAAAATCTCCCAATCCAAATACTGTAAGCCACTTCCAAAACACCTTTGTTACTGGGAGACTAATTACAAACAGGCTCTCATTTGCTTCATATTTTTCATTAGACACGATATCAAAGGCAATTGCTTTAAAATAATTTGAAATATTTGTGAACGGTGAGACTTGTGACGACATGGTATTTGTGGAGGCACCGGAGAAAACACAAGAAACAGAACCGTTGTTATGTGCCTATGTTCTCTTTTAAAGTCCCACATCAACTGATACAACGAGTAAAGTAAGCGGGTGACTTTATAAATTGAAAGGACTTGATCCTTTGGAAGTTGCAGATGCTTATCTGAATAGTAAATAAACTTTATCTTATGATGAAGTTGTAATTCCATAACTTCAGACAAAAGAAATATTTAAATCTGAAAAGTTTAATCTTTTTATATTATTATTGGTTTAAAAATTTCTTTTGCACCTCATTGTAGAATTGCGAAATTAATTTTATGTTTTTCCTTCAAAAAAAGGAAATTTAGTTTAATGGTTAAAATATTGATTTTAATTACTTGCTCTTATTTATCTATTAAATCACTTTTATAATATTAATTATTATCAAGGAACGAAATGACAGCACGTGATGATAATTTATTCTAATATTATGTGCAATTATTAGTAATATTGATTTTAATGGTTGAATGTGTTTAATTAACTAAAATAGGTTTTTTCGTTCTTAAATTTGTATGTACCGGTCAATTTCATCTCCTAATTTTTCAAAATAACCAATACTGAATTTTATAAAAGTTAATCAATTTAGTTCCACCGTCAAGTTGGGTCGTTAACAGTGATGAGGTGAGACATGAATGGTCACGTGGCATGCCAAGTCAGATGCCACACATTCATGAATTAATTTAATTGAAAGTGAAAAAAAAACAGGGACGAAATTGACCATAAGTGAAAAGCATTTACTTCTTCAGGACCGTTGTACAACATCTCTTTCTTCCCCAATTCTACATACCTCAAACACTAATTTTTCAATCTTCCATTTACAATCTGAAATTCCCAAAATTTCTTCTATAAAACTTGTTCAAATTGAATCTGAAATGATGGGTGGTGGTCGTATGGCTAAAAAAAGCTCTTAAAGTCGAGTTTCATCTTCAAACTCCATGTTTAATGGTGAGGTCACAATGCTTGAATGTTGATGTCCTACAAGATGTGATGTAAGAAAAATCAATACTGTGAAGAACCCAGGAGGACTTTTCTACACATGCAATTTGTCAAAGATTTGTTTTAAAAATAGACATGTCTTGTTTAATGTTATGCATTTTTTTCTTGATAGATTTTCCTGTCTGAGTTGATGAAGCGGAAGAACTAGTTAAGATACTTTAAAAACAATAGAACTAGTTGTGGTCAGGGAAGAAAAGCGAGATAGATGGAGAATGTTCAATTTATGGTTAAAGTTAAGGAAAGTGACAATGAAGAGGTTTGAAAGGGAAGGTCGACGAACAAAGTTGATTATTTAGGAAGTGTGCTTAGATTGATAAATTATTTAATAGGAATAACATGTTTTAATTTTTTTTAACATCTTATTATATTGTATTAGACGTGTGTAATACCCTTAACAACAGGAGGTTAAAGATGAATGTAATCTCTTATGTGATATTATTGAAATCACACCGGTCCTTGAATTATTGTGAAAAACATCACAATATATGCAAAACTATCAAAGATATTTAATCATATATTTAGTTATCAAATCGATTCTTTGTGCATATATGTCCAAAATAGAGTAAAAAGAAAAGAAACATGTTTAGAGTGCATTATATTCAATTTGTGTCATAATTTAGCCATTGTTGGACAAGTCATTGCATACCCAAAATAATGGTTCCAAACCACCCTTGATAAAGTCATAAAGATGGACCCTAAATAAAGACAACAATTGCAAAATAAACCCAACTAAACAACAAGTGCAGAAATATTACATGTCCAAAAGCAACCCAACTAAGGGCATAAATAAGTCATCATAAACAACAAGTTCCTAACTATTACATGTCCAAAATAAGCCGTCATAAATATCAACTATCTCATTGGTTCTTTGGTGGAAATCATAGTGTTGAGATAAACTCCATAAATCATGGTTGAGTAAAACCAGATGCATGCTGCATAACCATGATATGGTACTCTTATAATTTCATAAGTTGTTGTTTGTGCTGGAGAAGGACCCCTATTTGTTGTTTGTCTAGACATCTCAGTTGCAATAATTGGTCATTTCATGCAATACCTCCTAGTAGTTAATCTGTGTCATACAATTTTCAATTAATTCAGTCCCCAAATTTTCACACTTACTATCAAATCGATCCTTATGTTTTACGATAATTATCAAAGTAGTCCAAATAAAGAGTTTTAAGATAATGAACATCAGTAAGTAGATAAAACATAATGCATGCCTGTTCTTGCACTATTTCATCAACAACGACATTGGTTTCAACATCTTGTTCTTGCACCTCATTAACATTTCCTCAGCTGCAATATTTACAGCTTCTTGACTCATTGTTGTCATCGCATAACATCTAATTTCCTCAACCAAAAAATGGAATTAATTTAAAAAAATTTCTCGATTACAACAAAAGAATATCCACATTTTAAGTTTAAAATATACCCCCTTTCGTATATAAAAATACAACTTCTAAAAATTATATTTAATATCATTATTTCTAAAAAATGTATATATTGGAGGATGTACATGGCGCTTGATGCAAAGGAGTAGATTATTGGTAAGATATTGGAGATAATCATCCCAAATACTGTGAGTCACTCCCAAAATACATTTGTTCATGGCAGACTAACTACAAATAGTGCTCTCATTGGATTGATATTTTTCATTACACATGGCATTGAAGCTATCTGCTTCCACCGAAAAAGAGGCCAACGTGGAAGCTGGTTTTGATGTTCTGCATATGACCCATGAAATCTACCATCTATACTTCGAAATATATGAAAGAAAGAAGAGAATGATTAAACATACTTGTGAATGGGGGGAGCATTGTGATTATGGGCAAATTTTAGAGGAAAGGGCGAAATACAAGGGTTTTAAATTTTAATTGTGCATAAGTGCTTTAGCTGAGTCCCACATTGGCTGGTGTAACGGTTATAGTAAACTGGTAATGTTATAAAATTCGGACTTTTTCCTTTCGTTTCCCCGATTCATACATGTGGTAATCAGCAGCAGCTGCACAGTGTAACTGCTTTGGAATGGTGAAATATAATGTATTTTTTATATTTTACCATTTCATTCGTGACTATGATATGCAAGCCGCTTATTAGTTTAAGGTTTTTTAATTTTTTTAACAGCAGTTGTTATTTCTTTATTTTTAAAGGGAAGAGTTATTACTTCTGTCCAAATTCAAAAAGAGATGGTGGATTAATTATAGGTGATAGACTTTTGACAAGTGAACCAAAATCAATCGAAGTAATAAAAATTCGTTCTACGAGGACTGTATTTAACTTCTACTTAGCAATTTCATTATCAAAAGGATGTATTAAATATATGGTTACCCTAGGCAGTTGCATTGGTTTTTATAAAGTAAACGTAAATAAAACAATAAAAGTTGGTTTTAAGAATATTAGAGAGAAGTATGGTTAAGACCTTCGAATCCTCCGAAGCTCTCCTATGGTAATTTGCACTCCTAATTCAAGCAATGATTATCTAGTTTAACGACAGATTAACAAAGTAATTCTACCCAATCTCTTGACGTAGAATTCTCCCCGCAAGTGACAACCCCTTAATCTCTTAAGTGAATTCGAAACTGTTGGAGGTTTTAACAGAACGTTAATCCCTATGTC
>Ga0315913_1005984_pt1 | contig 14748 bp, 15 predicted proteins | sample MpolsnodulesMG_FD_207736 | JGI IMG/M metagenome (GOLD analysis project Ga0315913, IMG submission 207736) | Medicago polymorpha root nodule microbial communities from Los Angeles, California, United States - small nodules | ecosystem: Host-associated > Plants > Roots > Nodule | place: USA... | reverse complement strand
TACGTTTGGTGGATGGTTAATAAATGTGACAAGATGTCGCAACTCATTAACTATTCACACTGAATGTAATTAACCATGACTTTCTGATGTTCAAATATACACGATATCAATTAATCATCCAAATTGTGTTCAAATATACAACTTAAAATTGTGGTTGATGATATTTAAAATCATGGTTAATTGTATTCAGTTGATGGTTACTTAGTTGCTACACCTTATTATATTAATTAATCATCCACTAAATGTAATTGATACCATATTTAAACTTCGTTAACCAACCTAATTGTTGTTGATTTTTTTTGTCAAACTTGCGTGTCAAACCACTAAACGTAATCAACACCATATTCAAACTTTGTTAACCAACCAAATTGTTGTCAATTTTTTTGTTAAACTTGCATGTCAAAATAACACAACTCATTACTATGATTATTTGTAATTAGGATCATAGAAGACAATTAATTATGTTATTTCATTGCAGAAATGTCTATACTCTAGAACTTAGTTGAGTCCCTAGTATTAGGTAGGGTAAATTGTTTTCTTTGGTAGCCTCATCTTTAAATGTACTTGGTCAAAGCCAAATGTATTACTTTCTAAGTAGGTTTTACGATGATTGAAAAATATATTAGTTGAAGTTTTTAGTTGATAACTATATCACTTGATGTTCCATGCACCATGAAGAGACCTTGTGTTTCATCATCCATGAATTCTAGTTTTTTGTTGACAATCAAAATAAGTTCTATTTTGATGTTTTTATTTACAATTTCTGTGGATAGTATTTATTTCATAACGATGAAATCTGTTTTCTACTATGGTACTGTGCTTATAATTTGGTTTAGTAACTTGAAAAGCGTGCTTTTAGTCGAATTGTATTCAAGGAGTTTTTGCTGCCATGAATCATGATGCATGATGAGAGCACTGGCACTATTTAACATTGTCACGTAGTTTTTCGATTGTTACTCCAGACTAGGTGTCCTAATAAGGTTAGAAGTTTCGTACCATTATGTTCATGGAGGTTAATGGTTGGGTTATATACATTGCTTATGGTGATTAAAGGAAGAAAGATAGCTTATGCTGTATAATACTCCTTATTTTTCCTTTACTCCGATTCAATAACTCAATACCTGATTATTATGGCCTATTATTATTTACTCTGTTGCAACTGTAGGTCCCTTCTAGTGATGCAAGGGAAAGCAGCTGATTTTGCTAAACATGCTATTCCTTCCATTCACAAACAACGCATTCTTGTTACTTTTGCAAAGTCTCAACCAAAAAAGTCTCTGCCAATTGATGCTCAAGGTCTTGCTTCGTCAGCAACTTCACATTGGTCAGCCACACCAAGCAGATCTCCGAATCATATCAGTCATCGTCCATTAGCTCCCAAGCATTATTCAGCTGTTCAAGTAACAGGGGTGCTGCCGGCTCCATCCCTACATGTTGCTCCTAATAGCATGCAGCCATTGTTTGTGCCAGCGCCAGTTGCAACTCCCATACAGTTTGCTACACCTGTGCCAATCCCGCCTGGCTCTACAGGATGGACCGTGGCTCCTCCAAGGCATCCTCCTCCTCGAGTCGTTGTTCCCGGCACAGGAGTCTTCCTTCCGCCTGGCTCTGCTAATTCAACTCAGCACTCGCAAGGTACCTTAACTGAAGTGAACTTGGCTGTTGGAATTCCAACCTTGACGATAAAGGAAAATGGGAAACCTAATCTTAGCAATACTAATGGTTCACCAAAAGGTAAAATGAATGGAAATATTGAAAGGCAAGAATGCAATGGAAATGCAGGCGCAACTGAAGTTGAACAGACGACTGTAGAGGAAAAAGGTGAAAGCAATGCAGAAACTGCTGCAAGCCATTGAGAGATCAGAGAGAGATGGAAAGCTTATCAAAGGAAAGAGATAGATTAAGAACTTAATCTGAGTTTGAAGCAAATGTAAAAAGCGGCAACAGTGGATATAACATTATACTGCAAAGGAGAGAACAAGGGAAGGATGTATAACATTTTGGTTCTCTTCAAAATCCTTCCTTTGTTAGTTTCATTCCTTCTTTTTGTTGTCTTAATATATTAACTTCTATAGTAAGAGAAAACTCATTCTTAATTCATACTTAAGAGATTTTTCCCTCGATAATTCTTTTGCGCATTTTGCTATTGATTTTTATCGTGGTAATGTTCACTTCAACCAGTTTTTTTTTTATAAATATTATTAACTGAGTAAATTACGAAATTGTCAATCATCTTTGAAATTTTTTATTGCTTGAAATTTACAAATATGCAAAAGCATCTTTGAATTCGTAAGACGTCAATCAATTTCATCATTTTTCTCTCAAATTAGGATTTTTAGATTCATCATCATCATGGATTTGGTTGATATGAATGAGGTAGAGGATTAGTAGTTAGGTTGGGACGAGGAAATATATTAGGGATTTCAATTGGTATGAGGAAGATTAGGGATGTAGTTGGTATGATGAAGTTTAGAGATTTTGGATAATGAAGAAGACATATTTTGCTTAAGGAAGAACAAGACCCCAAAAATTCAAGCAATTCAATCTGATCCTTATGACGTGTCTGAGTGTCACAAAAATTCTAACCTGACGTAGATTAGACCGTAAATCTATGTTTTTTTTAGAGAACCGTAAATCTATGTAGATTTGATCTATTTCCATCATTGCGAGACCCTAATCTATATTTCGTGCATAACTTCTATGTTTAATTTGAACAATTACTATTGCAATTTGCAAACCATAGGTATATTTGGTGTATTTCAGTAATATATATAGTGGCCATACTTAAATTGAGAATAGCATATTATCCAATAAAAAATGTAAATTTCTGTCAGTGACAAATTTAAAATATACACTTGTTTTTGTAGCTGCTGACAATGTTTGAAATTTTGAAATTTTAAAGCAGCTCCGAAATATCTAAATTTTAATGTTCTATTATTTTGTTATTATAAATACTATTTTAAAGCACTGTTGGAATGAGTAAACCTTTTTCCCCGTGAGTTTATCTTAATTAGTAAAGACATTGTATAATATATGCATGAGTTGGAGTTCGAACTCTGACACTTAGTTATTCAACTTAAAAAGTAAATTTCTAGCCACTAGGCTACTCGACAAAAAAAAAAGGTTAAACCTTTTTAAAAGTTTTTCAATGAACATTGCGATCATACTTTATTTGAGAGATTAATCTTTACAATTGTGCGCAAAAATACTGGTTTGAAAAAAAGAAAAAGAACATTGAGTAGTTATTAAAAGATTAACACGATTTATAAAAGAATTATGATCCAATTAAGAAAATTAAATGCTTTTTAAATTAAACATTCATTTTATTAAGATTAATTTACTCATTTTGGATTTCTTTTAGTATCATCCATTTTTTTTGAATGGCAAACTATATATATAAATGCTAGAAGAGAGAGAGAGAAAATAGTACAAGATACACCAATGGAGCCGCCAAAACGCCACTCCAACAAACTACCACCAAATGGAGCACCCCATGCCTCACACACGAGACCGAGGCACTCCAACAACTGCCCTATACAAAATAAAAACAACCAGAGAAACAGAAGGAGCACCAAGCCACAAGCGGCAGAAGCCCCAACAACACCTGCAGGCAACAAAAGAACAGAAAGTCACACCAGGAGGGGAGGAGAGACACCCCACCCAAACCCGCACGCAGCCCCAGAAAACCAACCACCACAAAACCCTACTGATACCAATACAAGACGGGCTGCACCTCCCACTCATAGAGAGAACATGAACTGGCAGGGCACTTAGCCCGGAACCACTTCCAAGCTAAGAGTTTCACTCTGTCCACCAATGGGTCCCCTTGGAGTAAGCCACCAGCAAAGATAAGGTCATTCCGGGAAGCCCAGATGGTCCAAATAACAACATGCCAAACCAGAAGCAACCCTAATCTAACTCTCTTCCCCCCACCTAACCCCGTAAACACCTGAAACTGTTGGGCAAGGCCCAAAGGCATCACAAACTCCCAGCCCAACCACCTAGCTACCTGATACCACACCGGGAAGAAATAATCACAAGAAAGGAACAGGTGCACCGACGACTCCGAAGGGGCATCACAAAAGACGCAACCACCCCGCCCACAGGAAGCGGAACACCACGCCTAACATGATTGCTCCGCGAGGGGATCCTATCAAGAAGGAGTTGCCACGAGAAAACAATAACTTTGGATGGGGCCCAAGATTTCCAAACTCTAGAAACCACCTACAAAACCTCCCCCTGAGGGGTGCCGGTAGTCAGCAACCCCTTAATAAGGATAGAGTAAGCAGACTTCACCGAGTACCGACCGTTAGTAGATTGACCCAAGACCACACATCCTCCCTCGCCACTCTCAGGTGCCTAGTGGCGACAACAAGAAGATGAGAAAGCAAGTCAGATTCCCAGACAAACAACGGTCTCCTCCAGATAAAATCCCAAACCCAGACTCCCCCTCCCAATGCCCTATCTCCCCCACTTTCCGCTCAACCTGAAGGGATAGGTTGAAAAGCCTCCTAAACCTAACTCTAAGGATAGATGGCCCACACCAAGGATCGTGCCAGAAATGAGTGGAGAGACCATCCCCAATCACCCTGACCACCCCGTCCGAGAACCAATCCCCAGTTGCCTCTCTATCACCACCCAAAAGGGAAATATTGGACCACCAAGAGACACCACGAAGACCCGAGGGCCTACCACCCAGATGAGGAGATGGGTAGCAAACCCCATAACAGGCAATAAGGATATCACGCCACAAGCCACCATCCCCTAAAAGGTAGCGCCACCGCCACTTAGCCAGAAGGGCAAGATTCACTTGACGGAGGTATCTGACACCCAGACCACCCTCATGCTTAGACTTACACACAACGACCCAAGAGATCCAGGGAATACTCTTCCCCCGCTTAACACCACCCTAGAGAAAATCCCTTTGAAGGCGAACCACCTTCTTCCACACCGAAACATGCATCTTCATAACATACATGTAGAAAATAGGGATGTCATTAAGAACAGAGTTAAGCACCACAACTTTACCACCAAGACTGACATATTTGTTCCCCTAGGAGCCCAGCCTGTTGCCCAGCAGCTGAAGAAGCGGATCCCAGGTCTTCTGGAGGCGGGGGTTAGCTCCCATAGGTAACCCGAGGTAAGTGAAGGGGACACTACCGACTCTTTAGTATCACCCATTGAATGCTCTTTCAACTGTTTGCCTACAAAATTTGTTTGTCACATGGCAAAGACTTTTTCAATTATGGAATGATTGATAGTAAAATGAAATATGAATAAGACCCGCTTCTATAAAATAAGGAAATAAAAGTATATTGAATTTTTTATTTGATGTATATGATTATCGTAATATTTTTTTGATTTATTATGATTATCTTAATTAATCCATTACAAAGGTATACTCATATACTTTTTCACTAATATGTTTATAATAGATGAATATTTTTTCTACTAAATGTAATTAGCAACCTGTTTAGGTTTACTTGTTTCTTGAAAGGCATTCATTTTTGTTTTTCAGAATTAAGTACTTAGTACAAGTGGTGTCAGTGAAACTAAATGAGGTATTGACCATTTACTTTCAATTTCATTTTTAAAAATCATTGAATTTCGAAAATAAGTTAAAAGGATGTATCATGGTTAACATAAGTACTTTTTGGCCATTGCACCTAAATAAGTACTTTTGCATATAAATAGAAGCTCTTTTAAAATAGGAGCATTAAAATAAGTTCATAAGTTTATGCAAACATTCCATGTGGAGAGTCAAGTTAAGGCATGTGGTTGAAGTTAATATATCACAATTAAAGTACTATGCTTTTAAACTTTTTACAATCTCATTATTCAAGCATTAATCAAAACCTTTTAAAAGAGGGTGATGTTAGGTGCATTTAAAACTAAAGAAAATAAGTGGTTATGCGTAGTTAACAAGTTACCACAAATTAGAATTCAGATTCGCTGCACTTATTTAAATACCTAACTCTTTTGACGTACTCATGCTCATGCAATTAAATTATGTACTATTTACTACATTATCTAATCAAATAAAAATAAGATACAAGTGATTTTTTCTTAAAAAAAGAAAGAAAGTGAGAATGTGATTTTTCCTATCTTAATTCAATAGTTCAAATTAGTGATTGTGTGAATGCATTTCTCCGAATCCCCAAAAACTTTCAACGTCTAAATTCAATAGTCAAGAATTTTTTTAAAGAAATTTATAATGAAAATTTTATAATTTGGATTTCAAGGAGTTTATATTGATTGTCTTCATTGAATACCAGAAAACTTATTTAAGTTGCATAAAAATATTGATTAAATAACACGATACGTTTTTGACTTTGTCACAAACATATATTTTAAAATACACTCCATTGAGTGTATTTTCTTTTTATTATTCACTACATGTATGTTTGGTTCCACTTTTAAAATAGACAAAATTGATTCTAAAAATTTAGAACTAATTTTGACATATTTGGATGTGAGTATAATTTATTTTTTTAACAGCAAATGAAGAAATTTTACTAAGAAATAAATAGGTAAAACAAAGTACAAAAGATACTTAACTTTCACGAATAGAAGAAGTATAAGGAATCCTCTATCCATCAAAATAAAATGAGAACACGCACCTCAAACTCATACCATTATCTAAGAATACAATCTAATAAAATAGTGAACCATTCCATCTCCCCGTCTAAAAGCCATTGTCAAGTTAAGCTTTTGATCAAATCCACCACCTCTTCAACCAAGGTTGTCTTCGACTCAATGATATTATTGTTCCTCACCTTCCAAATAAGCAAAAGACCTTCTACCCCGTTTCCGTTGCCGAAAGTAGAACAAAAACTTTGGTTCAAGAATTGATTTTTATTTGGAGTAATATTTTGAATCTTTTTACCATTAGAATTTATTTATCCTAAAAACATATCATTACAATTGATTTTTGGTCCAACTCTCTTTTACAAATGTATCTAAAAAATCAAATTTTTTACATAATCAATCATTCATGCAGATAATCAATGTTTAACAAACTCTCAATATGGTAGGGTCTTGTGGAAAGACTTGGAAGAGATGTCCGCATTTAATACTCGACATACCTTAAATAAAATTACGAGATAATATAACACCGGTAGACGAATTGAAAAATACTATTCAAAACTTACATACAAAAGCGATATCGAGGTTTCGAACTCGACTGCAGACGTAACAATATCAACTTTGTCCGTTGAGTTAAGCTAAAAATAAAATAAAGTAATTTTAAACCTATATATTTATACTCCAACAACCTCCTCTATTTTCATTACTCAACATCTCACTCTCATCTTTCATGATCTCCTCAATCACACTCCCTTCCCCAAAACCCTAAATTTCTCATCAAATTTTGCACCTTTTCACATTAATTCCTCCCAATTTCACATTTCATTTGGTAGGATCTAACTAAAATGCATTGAATTTAATCATAACTAAAAAAAATAATAAGAAAAAATAATAATTTTTTCAAAAATTTCTGTATTGGGTATGCTTTGTAGGTGTTTGTTGATTTGATTCAGTGAGTTTTCATGGCAATGCCAATGGGAAATGCAGTAATGCCAGAGATAAAGTATTTTCCAGCAGTGTTTACTGACGGTGCGGTGCAGCAACAATGGTTTGTGGATGAGAGAGACGGGTTTATGAATTGGCTTCGTAGCGAATTCGCAGCTGCAAATGCGATTATAGATTGTTTGTGTCAGCATTTAGGTGTTGCCGGTGAGAGTGGTGAGTATGATCATGTTGTTGGTGCAATTCAGCAGAGGAGGGTTAATTGGAATGAAGTGCTTCTTATGCAGCAGTACTATTCGGTTAATGAGGTGGTGTATGCGTTACAGCAGGTAGTGTGGCGGAGGCAGCAGAGGTTTGTGAAGCCGGTTGTTAAGGAGTTTAGGAAGGTTAAGCAATGGCAGAGGTTTGAGGCTTCCAATGTTATGGAAGGTAGTAATTCTAGTGTTGAAATGCATAGTAACAAAGCGAATTCAACGGTTAAAGAGACTCGAGTTGTTGACAAGATCGAAGAAATTAAATGTGAGGGCATGGTTGGAACCAAGGGTGATAAGATTTCAGACATTGCTGAGGACAAGAAAGGTAAATAACGGGTCTGTTGAACTATTTGAGTCATAGTTTTAAATTATGGTTGTGATAGCAGAGATGGTCATAACTCAAACTGTGAAACCACGATGTTAGTGTCACGCAAATGCTGTTGTAAGTCGCTTTTTAAAATCATGATATGCATTATACCACAAAAAGGTGAAGCTTGGATCTTAAGTTATATTGTTATTGTAACATTGTGCAATACTTTTACTTTATTTTCTGATGCATTCTCGATATGTGACACCCAAGAAGACGTGCCCTTAACCTAATGGCATTGAGCGCAACATGCATTCAAAGTCTTGATATGATTGGAGTTTTTCTAATGTATTAAATTATGGTTGCAGAGATTATTGTAGGCCCCTTGGCTACAATGTTTCATGTTGCAAAATGCGATTTAAAATCATGATGTGAATTATACTGCAATGTTACGAATACTTGATTTAAATCTACATGATTTCAGGGCTTTTGACCTGTTAAAATTAGCAACATTTTAGAGTCTTGAGTTTTTGAATGAATTCTGTATACTTAAAGCCATCTTGAATTTTTCATCTTGTGGTTGCTTGAACAGATAGTATAACAATAACAAATCATCAATCCGATGGCATTTTAAAGAGATCTGGCAATTCTCATGGATCTCTTTCCAGTTCAGAATGTGAAGCTGCGTGTTTAAATGAAGGAATTGCATCAAACTCTCGAGGTTTTCTTCCAGTTGACTATGATTTGAATGATAATATATATCAAATTCTAGAAGGAACCAGATTATGCTAGGTGTATACATGAAATTTAGGAATAAAGTAAATAATTCATGGATTTTGTTCCCTATCTTCCCTGTGGTTGTGACAGGCACACAATTTTAACCACCTTTTTACTTATATAAAAACTGGAGGGAGTTTCTCCAAATTAACATCCCAATGTTTTTTTACAATCTATCTTTAGTTACTTACTTTCTTGCTTGCTTTCGCTCACATAGAGTTCCAAGAACTTGTATGATTAGAGTCTGCTTATAGACGTTTTCTGTGAAGATTGGTTTGATGTTTGTTTTCCATCATATTTATATACTCTCGTGCAATCTGTTTTCAGAAAATGAATCACATTCTATGCAAAATGAAAATCAAAAGAAGAATGATTCTAAAATGGGAAAAACTTTTATAAGCAACGAGATTTTTGAAGGGAAGAAGGTAGGGTCCTTTAAATGATAGTTTGTTTTTCTTAATAACTTCTCATAAATGTTCTTCCTTTTTTTCCATCTTTTATACTCTATGTTAAGATGCATCTTTTTTTAATCTTTAGGTGAATGTGGTTGATGGACTAAAGTTGCATGAAGATTTACTTGATAGTACTGAAGTTTCAGAACTAGTTTCATTGGTCAATGATCTGAGGGTTGCTGGAAGAAGAGGGCAATTTCAAGGTAAGTGTATTGTGTCCTACGTTTTAATGTTGCAAGAATCTACCCTTGTATTCTCCTTTTTATGAACTGTTGAGTTTTAGAATCATACACTGAGGTAAAAAAAAAAAAAAAACATAAAGAGAGGGCTGACATTACAGATCAATCCTGCGGCAATTGTTTCTTGCGAGAACCATTAGGGTATGTTAGAGAGTTGACATTCATTGAGCTAACAAAACAACATGATCTTATGATACTTCAATCACACTTAATTCATTTTTAAAAATATTTTCGTGTCAAATGTAGACATATCCCTCCAAAACCCAACACCGAAACATAACCTTAGTGTTTTGTACCATCTTAAGAGGAAGACTAAATACACAGTAGCGATGATAGGATAGAGCTGTGCAGGAAACGTGGGACACCATCTCAGGCTTTGGACTATGTATTTATGTTTGTATAAGGTGCCATAAAAGGCACATGTTTGAGTAAAGCTATTACAATATTTTGAATCTTTGGTTAAAATAAGTCTGTGTCAAGAGATGTTTAAAATAAAAAAGCGATATAGAACTGCTAGTTACTAGTATTTTATATGAACAGGAAGTCAAACATATGTGGCCTCTAGAAGGCCTGTGGGAGGGCATGGAAGGGAGATGATTCAGTTGGGTGTTCCCATTGCTGATGCTCCACCAGACATGGACAATTTGACGGCATCGACCAAAGGCAAGTCCTATATTACACAGTTCATTATTGTTTCATTTTGCAGCTGATAGTTATATTATTTGACTTTTCATACCTCTATAATAATGATTGATGAAAATCCACTAATTGAATATTACAGAAAAGAATATAGAATCTATACCATCCTTGCTTCAAGATATTATTGAGCGCATGACAGCCTCGCAAGTGATGACTGTTAAGCCTGATGCTTGCATTGTAGATTTCTATAACGAGGTAGCAGCTTCTTTTATGTCTTTTTCGAAAAGGGGTGAGTACATCGAGAGTTCGGTATAATATCGAATTTGCTAATGTAACCCTGTATCCGTATTACAATTATCTATAGGGTGATTACTCGATGCCAAACAGTTGGCCGTCTTGGTTTGGAAGGCCTGTTTATATGTTCTTCCTGACTGAATGTGACATAACTTTTGGGAGAACAATTGTCTCACGCCACCACCCTGGGGATTATAGGGGCACTCTCAAGCTTTCTCTCGTACCTGGGTAATATTCGTTAACCTGTCTGTTTTATATGCTACTCACTCCGTCCTATAATAATAATAATAATAATATACTAATCACATTTGCAAAGAAAAGCCAAAGGTGTTATATTCAAAGTAGGTTTTTTGATAATTGAATAGCAACTGTAGGTCCCTTATAGTGATGCAAGGAAACGCAGCTGATTGTGCTAAACATGCTATTCCTTCTATTCATAAACAACGCATACTTATTATTTTTGCAAAGTCCCAACCAAAACAGTCACTGCCAATTGATGCTCAACGCCTTGGTTCGCCCGCAACATCATATTCATTAGTTGCACCGATCAGAACTCCAAATCATATCAATCACCATCATCATCAGTTAGCTTCCATGCATTATTCTTCTGCTGAAGTAACCGGGGTTCCACCTGCTCCCTCCCTCCAGGCACCTCCAAACAGCACGCAGCCATTGTTTGTGCTGGTGCCAGTCGCACCTCCCATGCAATTTTCTACACCTGTGCCAATCCCACCTGGCTCTACAGGATGGACTACTACTCCTCCAAGGCATCCTCCTCCTCGAATCGCTGTTCCTGGCACGGGAGTCTTCCTCCCTCCACCTGGTTCAGCTAATTCATCTCAGCACTTGCAAGGTACCGTAACTCCAACCACGTCAATAAAACATAATGGGAAATCAAATTATAATACTAATGGTTTCATCAAAAGGTAAGATGGATGGAAATATGGAAAGGCAAGAGTGCAATGGATATGTAGATGGAACAGAAGTTGAAAAAGTTATAGAAGGGAAAAATAATGGAGAAACTGTTTCAAGCCATTGAAAGATTATAGAGAAATTGATTGATAGAAGGAAGGCTTGTGAAAGAAAATGGATTGGTATGAACTTAAATTTGAGTTTATATTAAATGTAAACAGTTGCAACATTGGAGATAACATTATACTGCAAAGAAGAGAACAAGGGAAGTATGTAGAACATTTTGGTTCTCTCCAAACTCCCATGTTTCTTTGCTCCACTCCTTCTTTTTGTTGTCTTATTATATCATATATTAACTTCTATAGCAAGAGAAAACCATTCTTGATTCAGATTTAGATTTTTGCATTGTTGATTTCTTTGTTGCATTTTGCTGTTGATTTTTATTGTTAAATGTTTGTTTGGACCATTTTTGTTTTTGTTAATTTGTATGCAATGTCAATGTAAAAATATTTTGCACAGGAATCTAATAATGTGTTTTCAAATTATTCAATGAGTATGTAAAATACATGCAATGTCGAGTCAGAATCCAAGGATTCTTTCAATCAAGGTAAATTCTTAGCAAAAATGCATTGCCCAATGTATATTTCTTATACCATATGAAACTGAACAATTGGATAAGTAGAAAAGAGGTCGATTTTATTTTATTTCTAACTATTATTATATTTACAATTGGATAAGTAGCAAATAGAGGGATTTAATTTACTTCAAATCCTGTTTTGTTCTAATATCTGCAATATTTGTTCAAACAGGATTATTTCACTTTAAACTTAATTTAAAATTGGTCAAAAAAATACTTAATTTAAACTAAATATCAATTTTCTAAAAGTAAATAACCAAAATACACAGCCCGGGTGATATTGAGTTTTTCCCTTGTAAAGGAGGACACATGTCAATATCTACAAGTTTCATTTCTCAGTGAATAAGGATCATTCAAATAGCATTTTCATTTTTCTTTAACTGTTACAGTTAGCCTAATGAAATCAATCAAAAGTTACTAGATGAAAACTACTACAGATAGCCTAATAAAAAAAGTAGGTAACTGACGAGTACATCGGTGGATTTATCCTTTCATTCCACTTTGCCACATTTGCCAGCAATGATGATGGAGGGGAGAAAACAACTCCATTCATTTGCGTTCAATCAAACTTCCAACTTATTTTCAGAAACCTTCAGTAAGTGCAAAAGTACGACCGGCTAATGGTGGAGGCAATGCACCAACAGCTTGTTGAATTTCCTGAATATCATGAGCACAAAATGGTGCATCAGCATTCCAACGAAAAAACATAACTAGAGAAAACTAATATTGAGCTAAAAGCAACAACATGATATTAATTTTCTATTTGTTGGAAATATGACGTAGTCACTGCAGTCATCAGATTCACAAATGTGAAAAGGCACGACGTAGTCACTACAGCCATCAGACTGGAGCCATTAGACGGAAATCAGACAGTTCACATTCTGACTGTTTTAAATCTAATTTACTGAATTGACACGAGTTGTTAGATTTTCATCAAACGATGCCAATCACATGACTGGCAGTTACTGATGTACTCACTAAAACCAAGGTTTTGGGAGGGTGATTTATTATTCTCAAGAGACAAACAATAATGTCATACCTCTACTGTGTAACGTGCGGAAAAGTGAATCAAAAGGATTGCTTTGTTCTGTAACCTATCAGCATAACTTATTATCTGAAATAACACATTGAGAAGAAATAAACAAATAAATAGAAACAAAGTGATAAAACTACTGATATTTGCATGAAATTGTATGCTATTGATTCCAGCAGGTAGCATACCTCAGATAAATGAGTGTGTCCATAATCTCTGGCATGTTCCACAGTCATTTCATTGTTAACAAAGGTGGACTACACAAATAATGGAGGAAAATAAGGTTGAGTGTAAACTGTGAAGCCATAACATCAACCATCAACACCAGTTCATTGAGGGTTCAGTACTTCACTCCCACAAGAACTTTACTCTAAGTAAGTGGTGAAAGACTCAAAATAAAGCCTAACTAAAAATTGAGTAAATAGAGAAAATTGATTAAGCATCTGAAATCAAAGAGGCACATGGCCACATTCTGCGAGGTGTTTGGTTGTAGTTTGATTCTGAAGATGCTCAAGGTCTCTTTAACAATTTCTACTTTAAAATATGACGAACTTGAAAATATGACCTTTTGAAAATCAAAAGTAAAAGGAAAAAGTTTTCTCAAGAGTCTTTTGAAAAAATGTGTTAAAAAGTTACCATTCACTACGCATATAAATCACCAAGGAAAAGCATAATCAGAGATAGAAATCAAATAAAGCAAACCAAAGATCATATAAAATGGCTTCAATGACCTTAAGGAAAGCCAGATGGGAGGTCACTATAAGATCAGGATGTGAACCAGCAAGAACAAAGAAACAACTATCAAGAAAATCAATTCATAATTTCATTTGAGCTTTAAATTCTACGAAGGCCATGTATTCCAGAATATCTGCAATATAACTACCAGACAACCTACCTAAGTGAGAGGTTTCAACAAAACTAAAGGTCTATGATTCCAAATCTTGTTCTTTGAAGAGATAAAATAAAGAAAAATGGCAAAATAAAACACAAATAAGATTATATAAAACACAGTATTTCAGATATTGCAAGTGCAAATTCCAATTTAATTTGTACTTGGTTTCTTCTAAAGTATTGGACAAAGTGGATTACCTCCAATACAAGAACTTTAGCCCGCAAGACGTCGGTGTTATTTTCATCAATTATAAAATCTGACATGGTGTCTCCTGTGAAAGCAATCTCCGGTTCTTTCAACGTGTTTGTTATCTGCCAAAAGACCAGCTTATTTAAGCATTTGTAGTGAAACCGAAGCTATCAACTGAACTAAAGAGACATAATTTAGTCATTTTATGAACACAAATCGCAAAATCAATGTGTTTAGCTGTTAACAGTGTTGTTGATGGTGGAAGGCCGAAAATCTGCCATATAAACACGCCATTGCAACCTATGGCACCGCCATGGCGGGCATCCCTTCACAAATCGGCTATGGCAATTGTCAAAAAATCTGCCATGGCATTCCGCCATAGTGACACACTGGCCACCATTTAACAACACTGGCTGTTAATTACAAATTTAATTCCTCTTTTTTGGACATTACAACTATTCTATATCCTGCTGAAAGTTCATTATTTTCTGCTCATCAAATCGAACTAAAATAAATGGAAAACTTACCAGCTGACAAGTTCTAAAATTGGATGAAACATGCAAAAGATAATTAAGATGCCTAGATGTAAATTTGTG